>Ga0210386_10000845_pt1 | contig 28154 bp, 23 predicted proteins | sample IncBWH32OmetaG_FD_160091 | JGI IMG/M metagenome (GOLD analysis project Ga0210386, IMG submission 160091) | Forest soil microbial communities from Barre Woods Harvard Forest LTER site, Petersham, Massachusetts, United States - Inc-BW-H-32-O ...
CAATTGTCGGTGTAGATCCATATGGCGTCCAGTCGGCCTGGTCCGCCGGCAACTTCAACGCCTTTAGTGGCCAGTACACTACGAGGGAAGGTTTCCTGGAAGCGGACGTGCCAGTTTTGAAAAATCAATATGTCGACAGCCTATCAATCAACATGGCGGGCCGTATCACGGATTATTCGACAAGCGGCGTGGTTGAGACTTGGAAATTGGGCGCCGTAAGTCAGATCAATGACGATATTCGGTTGCGCGCCACTTGGTCCCTGGACATTCGCGCACCTACCATAAATGAGCTATTTTCCACAAACAACATCGGCATTACCCAGCTTGCATACCCGCCGAATACTCCGACCTATACCGCTTCTGGCGCCACGGGCGGGAACCCAAATTTACAGCCGGAAAAAGCCATCACTGAGTCCGGTGGCGTCGTGTTCACGCCGCATTGGATTGATGGGCTGAGTTTATCGGTGGATTGGTACAATATTAATATTCACGGCTACATCTATACGACCAGTGCACAAGAAGAAATCGTTCGGTGTCTGGCAGGCCAACAAATTTATTGCTCCGATCTGGTCTTCAGCCCAACGCAGAACAACGGGACGCAACCGTATTTGGTCGTTTCTTATCCACAAAACGCTGCGACGTTCAGGACCTCCGGTATGGATATCGTGGGCGATTATTCCATGCCTCTCTATGACGGGTCGCTTCATTGGTCGCTCCGTGCCAATTATAACGACGAGATGACCGAGACCGCGATCGGTTCCACTTACGATCAAGCGGGCGCTCTTGGCGGCGTTGCGCTGGCCTATCAAGCCAGCACCGAACCAAAATGGCATGGAACTTTAGGTGTGACCTATTCCGAAGGTCCGTGGTCGGGTACTATTCAGGGGCGGTTTCTCGGAGCCGCAGTTCTAACCAACGGTGTACAAGGTCTGTCACCTAGCAATGTTGTCTTCGCGTCGCTGTCACCTACAGGCGTCCTGACCGGTGGCGTGGGCAATGCCAATTTAATAGACAACAACAACCAAGATCCGGTGGCTTATCTCGATCTACGCTTATCCTATCAGTGGTCTCCTTCAATCTCACTTTTTGGCGCTGTGGATAACCTCACTGATGTACCGAGGCCTTTATACGGAGCAAATAGCGTCTATGATCCTCTCGGCCGTCAGCTCCGCACTGGAGTCCGATTCAGCTACTGAGGTCCAAAAAACAAGGGAATCCATACCTCGTTTCAATGAACGGGGTGTAGATGGCGCTTGACGGCGGAATACGGAGAATTTTTTATCGTAAATGTCGAACATCGAGACTGATCCTGACGAAGGCACCAATCGGCGGGAGCGCGCACGCCAGTCCCAGGAAAAACGGGGTTTCGCCATTTTCGCCAGACGATTCGAAGGGCGCACCGCCATAATCACAGGCGGCGCATCTGGCTTGGGATTCGCCTGTGCAAAGCGAATTTTAGAGGAGGGTGGCAAGGTTTCGCTATGGGACGTCAATGCGGCCACGCTTGATGAAGCCCGCAAGAAGCTTGCCGATGTCCACGCCGTAAATGTCGATGTTTGCAATCATGGACAGGTTGTCGCCGCGGCGAAACAAAGCAACGACGCGCTAGGCAGAATAGATATCTTGATTAACAGCGCCGGGATCACCGGCACCACGGCTCCCGTCGCGCAATTCCCAGTCGACAACTGGCTTCGCGTTTTGGATGTGAATCTCAACGGTGTTTTCTATTGTTGTCGCGAGGTCGTTCCCTACATGGTTGAACGACGGTATGGCCGGATTATCAATATCGCATCGGTGGCGGGCAAGGAGGGTAACCCCAATGCGTCGGCCTATTCGGCGTCCAAGGCGGCAGTGATCGGGTTCACCAAGTCTTTGGGCAAGGAACTGGCGACGAGCGGCGTGCTGGTGAACAGCATTACGCCGGCGACTTTTGAAAGTCCGATATTAAGTCAGTTGCCGCAGAGCCAAATCGACTATATGCGATCGCGAATCCCAATTGGGCGGCTTGGCGAGGCGGTGGAAAGCGCCGCCCTAGTGTGCTGGCTGGCCAGCGAAGAGTGCTCTTTTTCCACCGCGGCGACATTCGACATCTCCGGCGGCAGGACGACCTTCTAGCGATCTCAAAAATGCCAGGAGGCGCCAGGCGTTATTTATTCTTGGGCGCCACCAGCTCTGTGATACGCGGCAAAATCGTATCACCAAGATAGATGTTCCCGTCCCGGTCCCAGCTCATATAGTTGCTCTCCATGAACTGGCCTTCGGCTTTGCCCTGTCCACCGCCGATCGCCCCTAACACGTTGCCGTCGCGATCGATCTTCAGTACTTGACCGTCCATGCCGTCCGCCAGCCATGGCTCGCCATGGGGATCGAAACGGATGGCGCAAGTCAAGTTTCGCATCTGGATGGTGCGAACAAACTCACCATTTTGCTTGAAGATTACGAAGCGATATTCCTCGCGATCACCGATCCATACCAGGCCAGTTTTGGGATCAACCGCGGCGGTATGAGCGCTATAGAAACGACCCTGACCAGCATGATCTCCATACCATTGGTTGATAAACCTGCCATTTCTGTCCAGATGAATCACGCGTGCCGCGCCTTGATTGTTCGTAGGGTCTGAAGAATCCACATCATTGGGGCTTTCTTCGGCGTGGCCTTCGGGAATGAAAATGTCTCCGTTAGGCGCTATGGCGATGTCCAGTGGCTGCCAAAGCAGCCGTTGGCCCTTGTTTTCGACCCAGTCTCCGCGGTGGCCGCGCTCGCCGATAGTCATCAACAGTTTCCCCTGGGGGCTTACCTTCATTACCAAGGCGCTATTGGCTGCGGCGATCCAAAGATTCCCCTGAGCATCAACGGTCATCCCGTGAGCCTTATCCAGATGACCAAGCACATCGTCCCCAACAGTCAAGATGATGTTGTGGCTTTTATCGAATTTGAATAAGGCCGGTCGGCCGGTCGGGCTACGCTGGTAAGCCCAGAAATTGCCGTCGCGGTCAAATGCCACGCCCAGCACTCCGTCTCCACCTTCCGGCAATTTGAATGGGTATGCGAACTTATAGCCCATCGTCTGTTTCCATTCGACGCGTTGTAATAAAGTGCGATTGCCGCGATCGCCGCCAGGACTGCAAACAGTGGAATTGACGCACGGTGGAACACCAAGCGAAGTGGCTGCCGGAGCCGATGAAAGTGAAAGCCGGCAAGTGTCGGAAAGTTTTTCAAACTGCCTGGAAAGGCAGCTGCGTTTTCCAGCGGAAGACAGGTCCGGGCAGAGCTTTGCTATGTCTGCGGCGCAAGCTGTCAGCGGGCTGTGAGGGTCGGCAGCACGACTGATAGCGTCGGCCCGTGCTGTGTCCCCGGGTGGGGCCGAAGGTTGAAAATACCAACCGGGTGATTGAACGTTTTTTGCCTCCACGTCTTGAGGTATGTTTAGCGCCATGGCGCCGAGTATGCCTGCGACCAAACAGGTCGCGGCCATTCCTGGATTATTCAAAAGCCTCTCCCTCACAGTTTTCTTCAATTATATCAGGCAGGTCCCCAAATGTCCGGGCGGACGAGGGCCGACCGATTATTGTTTTCGCGAACGATTTTGGATCTTCGGGCGAAACCTGGCGCACGCTTCGAAGCCGGGGTCGACTTGGACCCACAATTGCAATCGTATGCGGGATATTGATTGAACTCATAGTCGCTGTGTTTTTAGAGTGGCTCGTGACGTTTGCGCCGCTCCATACTGCGATTGTGGTGTTGCAGACGGCGAGTAAGAGCCGCCCGGTAGCGTCGTTGCCCCTCCGCGTCTTTCGAAGGGCCCATGGTCGAGACACTGCCCCAGGGGTGAACCGCGTTGCGTCCGGCTCGTCATCCCGCTGGGCGGCTTGGGATATGCCGAAGAATGCGCCAGTCCGCAGCTGGCTTGCCAGTAAGGCTCGGAATTTTATCCCTAGCTGCCACACGATTTGATCAGCGCGGAAATAACAACCTCTTGGACCGCCCAATATGAGTGCTGCGGCGCACAACAGTTTTTGCGGCTGTTGCCGAGCCGATCTTTCTGTGTATCATATATGCTGTTACCGTGTTATATAGTGAGACAAAAATAAATTATAACCATCGTCGAACGGCATCGGCTTTTCCACCAGAGGAGCCATGGCGATTGGGACGGGGAAACCGGGGAGACGAGGATGGCGACACCAAAGAACCAGTCCGTCCAAAAGGCATTTGCGTTGTTGCGTTCGTTTCGTGGGCCGCACGAGTGGGTATCGAACGCCGAACTGAGCCGCCGCTCGGGCCTGTCCCAGGCATGCGCACATCGCTTGATGCTGACCATGGAAGAAATCGGCGCGGTGGTTCGCGACAAGCACGGCTGCTACCGCCCCGGCATGGTACTGGCGAACCTGTCAGAAGACATTGCGATTGGGGAGCTCATTCAGGCCACATCCAGTGATCTACTGGAATCTCTTGGCGCGTGCCTACGAGGTGTTATACATATTGGCGTGTTGCAGGACGGGATGGTCAATTATGCCGCAAAGGTTGGTGAACCGGTCCGTGTCCCCGTTCCCAGCCGGGTAGGAGCCAAGCAGGAGGCTTATTGCAGTGCTCTGGGCAAGACCCTTTTGGCGGGTCTATCTGCTCAGGAGTTTGATGATTTTCTTTTTGACGGGGAATTTATCGCTCTCACATCCCGCACAATAATTACAATCAGCAGCCTAAAATCGGAGATATCTGAAGTTCGTCAACGTGGCTACGCCATCGACGATCGGGAAGTGATATCGAACATCTGTTGTATCGGCGCGCCAATTTGCGACCCAGCCGGTCGCACGATTGCTGCCATATCATTTGCCGATTGTGCCGATAATCTTTGCAAGCCCTGGGTAGAAGAGGTTTCTGGCCACCTGCTTTCAGCGGCACAATCGATCAGCCGCAAAATCTTCCCTGTCTGTGAAGCAGTTACACACTAGGCTGGCGCGCGAACGAAGTTCCGTGGGGTTGAGCACATGTGCAGGAAATTCATTGGACCATATTCGTCTCTACAGTTGAGAGGGCATTGCGGTCGTCGCGATTGTGAAACCTTGAGGGATGCTAGACTTAATCTGGGAAATTCCCATCAATAGTGCGGCACGCGGAAGGAGTTTGTCTTATGGTCGGCGATCGTCGAAATTTCTTGAAATGCGCCAGTTCGGCGCTCGGTGTCCTTCCCTTTGCGGGAATGATCACTTCGGCCGCCGCTGCGCCCGTTGCCACGTCGCCCAACGGCAAGGCTCTTGCCGGCGTATTTCCAATCGGATGGACGCCGTGCAAGCCGGACAACACATTTGATCTCGATGCCATGGTCAGGCAGCAGCAATTCCTGAACCGTGGCAAAGTTGCTGGCATGGCCTGGCCTCAGAATGCAAGCGGGTGGCAGACTTTGAGCCCCGCCGAATGGAACTCCGGCGCTGAAGCCCTCGCATCCGTGAAAGGGAACACCGCTCTGGTTTTGGGGGTTCAGACGGAGGGTTTCAATGTCGCGAACTCGCAATCTTATGCCAAAAAAGCAAAAAGCCTGAACGCCGACGCTATCATTTCGCTGGTCCCGGCATCGGGCAGCGATGCTGACATCATCTCCTATTTCAAGGCGCTCTCCGATGCCTCGGGACTCCCGATGTTGGTACAGGCGACGGGAACCGTGAGCATCGATACGCTGGTGGCTTTGACCGGCGCTATTCCGACGATCGTAGCCGTCAAGGACGAAGCCGGGGATCCTCTCGAGCGGGCGCCGTCATTGCTTGAAAGGACAGGAGGGAAGTTGGAAGACTTTTCTGGCGGCGGAGGTATGACATTCTTTGCGGAGCTCGAACTGGGCTTCGTGGGAACCTGTCCCTACACCGGTCTGGCGGACGTATTGCAGCAATGTTTCGATGCCTACCGAGCGGGCCGCAAACGCGATGCCTACGACATCTTCGGGCGGTTCCTTGCTTTCAATTCCCTGCCGCACGCGAACGAATATGTCATGAAGGCCCGTGGCATTTTCGCGGACGACGCCCTCATGCGCGCCAATCCCGCGTCTCCGCCAGGAGGAGGGATCAATCGGCGGCGCGTAGGGACCATAACGGATGCCCAAAAGGCCGAAATTCGGACGGCTTTGCAGACCTATATCAAGCCGTTTCTCATTGCTTGAAGTGTTGCAGCGGAATTGTTGGGCGTGAGGGCGCTGATGAAACGCAGCGCTTTGAGAGTTGCGGCTGCAGCGCTGATTGCCACATGCGGTGCCGCGTTGGCTTAGGAGCTAGGCCCTGGCGCCGCTCCTCAACAGATGAATGCGAGTCCTATCGAGCCGAATGCAGACCTTGTCGGGAGCGGTCCGATCGTTCAACCCCAGCAGCCGCGGTCCCCTGGCAAACGCCCGACCAGGGCACGGGGCGATTTTTCGGTTCATACTCGCCATTTGATGTATGTCACCCTGCCGGGTTCGCTGGAGCGGCCAATTCGTCCTAATGGGACGGTATCGTGGGTCTGGATGCTGACGACATATGCATTCGTCAAACGGATCCATGCTTGGGATTGTGCGCGCAGCATGAGGCCCGAGGACAACTCCGCTGTCACCGCGAGTCCAGCGACGAATATGCTCCATCTGGCGGCGCGCGGCCGGCTGGGTGCGATAGACTTGGCGACCGACAAAATGGTCTGGACCATCACGCTCTGTGGAAAATGCTGCTCGGGTCCAATCTGCAGGACCATTGATATAAGCTCGATGCGAAAACCGGAAAGCTTCTTGCCATAATTCACGCGCCAGGAAGCATGGTGCCCATAATCTGAATTTGAGCGCAGACGGCAGGCGCGCCTTCCTGTAGCCGAACGGCAAGTTGCAATCACGCCGATCGGGAGACGTTGGCAACGGTGTTGCGCACTTCGCAGGAAATTGCTGACTCAATCATCGCACAGCCTATTGCCCGACCGCTCACGGACCTGAATGACCTTGAAATTGCAATTCCTGGGCTGGACCGCGCTTTGCTCCGGCCCAAAAGGCGAATGATTTGCTTTCAATGGAATATCCTCACTCTCTCACAAGGTGAGATACGGCTAGAGAGACCGGCCCCTCGGGCAGTGCATGATGGGCCAATAAATGCAGCGGCAAGCTATATCACATATTGAGACGGAGGGCGGAAGCTGTTATGGAAATCGATAACCGCGCCGATTTGGCCGTGGCAGCAGGGAATCAAGTCAAATCGAAATGAAATCCGCTATCGGTAAGAGAATTGGCAGTCCAGCCATCCACCCAGGTGCCAAGACAAGCGTTGGTAGGCCAAAGCGGGCCGGAAGTCAGACGTTGCTCCGTGGGCTTGATGTATTAGAGGCCGTGGCGGCTGGAACCAACAGCCTGGGGCAACTCGCCGCCAGCCTGAGCCTAAACCGGAGCACGACACACAGGTTGGCATCCACACTTGTTGAGCGGCGTTATTTGTCGTTTGCGCCGCGCAACGGCTATGGGCTCGGGCCGAAAGCAATTGAAATCGGCTATCAGGCGAGAATGCAGCTCAATATTTCCCGCGTAGCGCGGGATCATCTCGAAAGATTGGCTGCCAAGACAGGTGATACTGTACACCTCGGCATCCTCGACGGGGCGCGCGCGCTATACCTGGATAAAATTCCAGGTCGGCGTAGGGTCGAGATCAGTTCGCGAGTAGGCGAGGTGCAGCCCTTGCGATCTACCGGACTCGGCAAGGCGCTGTTACTTGACGAAAACGAGGCGAGCCTGCGGGGCTTTTATCGGTGCGAAAAAGATGGCGGGCAACGTTATTCGGTATCTGAAGCAGCCTGGATGCGTCGCATGCGTAACTATGCTCGAAATGGATATGCGTTCGACCTCGAGGAGAATGAGGATCGCATTCGATGCGTGGCCGCGCCGGTTCGAGATTCGACAGGGAAAATCAATGCGGCGATAAGTGTCTCGAGCGCGGCACAATATATGGATGATCGCCGTATGCAGGCATTGATAAGTGATGTGCGCGAGACGGCCCATTCGATAAGTCGCGAACTGGGCTGGGAAAGCGGCGCCATCGATCAGGCAAAAAAAACTAACAGGCCCGGCTGAAAATAGTCCGCGAAGCGGGTGCGCGTGGCGATTGACGCTGTGGTCAGGTTTGGCTTGTTATCAAGCTATTCGGAGACAATCATGAGATGGGTACTCACGTTCAGCGCGTTCTTGCTGATGGCGTTCAACCGCCCGGTTTGGGCTGACGACCGCGACAACATCATGGCCGCGTTCGGTCGCTGCGGTGTTTTCGCCGACGATCGGACCTGGCTGAACTGCATCTATGGCGCGGTCCAACCCATGCGCGGCAAACTGGGATTGCCGCCGGCTCCTCCTTCGCAGACAAATCTTGTGCCCAGCCTCGCGCTCATGCCGCAGGTCCCGCCGCCGCCCCCATCCTCCCGGGAGCGCGAGAACGAGGGTGGCGTCATTTCCTTTCTTGTGGGCGGCCAGAAAATCCTCACGAATGTTCCTTTGACGGACTACAGCACGGATCATGATGGACTCTTCACGATCACGCTGGCCAACGAAGAGGTGTGGCGCGAGGTGCCCGGAAGTCCGTTGCCACACTGGCGCGGACCCGCTTCGCATTATGTGGCATCGATATCCAAGGGTGCACTCAATTCATTCAATCTGATTATTGACGGCGAGGGGATTAAATATAAGGTCCAGCGCGTGCGGTGAAGCGCAAACTCAGATGACTGCCGATGCGGACAGTGTCCGCAAACGTGCCGCAGCCTTTCTGCAGCTTGACTGGGCCATTGCCGCCTATGAGTCCTGCCGGCAGATCGGTTTGGCGCTGAATCGCAGCAAGACAAATGTGTACAACACGCCCGTAAGTGGGGTCACGCCCAAGCAAAATGACGTGATCCGTTTTTCGTCGCCCCCGACACACATGGTCGAGTCGAACACGTCGAACCGGCCCCGCCACGCCATCGCCTTCAACACGTTCGTGAACGGCAAATTGGGCAACTATCGCGACGTGCCGGCGCTGGCGCTCTAGAGTATTTGCTATCGCGTGGGTGCTCCGCGATATCCGAACAGCATCGAGATATTGATTCGCTTGTTCAAATAGCCTTCGCGGAATTTGCAATCGGCGGTCTTGTGGAACATGTCCGATTTGAAGAGAATGGCACGATTGGCTTTGTGGGGAATGGACGTCACGCGCGCTTTTGAATCGGCAAGGAACTTGCGCGCCTTGGTCTCATCGCCATTATAAATGCGCATATCCTCGCCTTCGGGCGCAGGCACATCCCAGATATCCATGCCGCCGCTTTCAGGGTCCAGGTTTGCCGCGTCGGGTGCGACGTAAAGATTGAAGTTCACCGCCGAATTATCGGCGTGAATATTCGTTCCGGTGGAAAGCTCGCTGTCATATTTGAATGCGCCCATGTAGCGAAACGGATGAGGCGCAAGAATTTCGGAAAACATGACGCGGATTTCCTCGACGATTTGCGCCATCAGGGGAAAAGCAAAGCCATCCTCCGGCGTTGCCCCGATATAGCCGGCATCGTAAATGCGCCGCCAGACCGTCGAGCCGGCGCAGTAAAGACGCAGCTTGTTGAGCGCTTCCGGCATCAAGAAATTGTCCAGGACCACGAATTGGGGCGCGCGCGTTCTCCACTCTTGCATCACGGCCTGCAATGTGTTGGCGGGATTGACGGCCGGTCCTGCGATCCGTTCGCCTTCTTCAAGATGAAAAGCGCTTCGGTGGCCGAGCCGAGCCTTGAGATAGTCCTGTTGTTCCCGGTCGTGCTTAATCTTGTGTAGCGGTTCCGGGACTGGTGCTAGCTTCGTTTTCTGACCACCATGAACCAGTCGGGCACGCTGCATGTAATGGCGGAAACCTTCCGCGACTTGACCGGTTTCTGAAAGCATGGAGCCTAGCCGGAAATGCGCGTCGGCAAATTCGGGGTTTAACTCGACGGTTTGACGGAAGGCGATGATGGCATTGTCAATATCTCCGATTGCGGCGTAGCAATTTCCCAAGCCATATTGGACTTGAACGTTTCGGGGATCCATCCGGGATGCCTGGCGGAACGCCTGGACAGCTTCGGCAAACCTGTTTTGGCGGGCGAGTGTTACCGCCATCTGGACATACGAATGGGCTTGCTGCGCACCTTGTCCGGAGGTCGATTTGCGCGTGGCCATGACAATTATGGACGTCCTTACGATTGCGTGGCGCGCATCACACGCGGCACAGCACCTTATGCAAATGCAGTCGCAAAATTACGGACTTCCCGCGAAAAATGGCTGGTGACGTTTCCTGGTTACCTTGCAATATCCCATTATACGGTATAATAATCCATATTCAGGCACAAAAAACGGTACGGGGAGGATCGAATGACTCGTAAGGCATTGCTTGCGGCTGGGTCTGTCATATCCCTCGCGGCATTTCTGAGTTTGCAGCCACTATCAGTTTCGCCGTCGGACGCGCAGATGTTCTATGGCAAGGTCGGCCCCGCCAATGGCGAGCCCGACGGTAACGGCGTGCCGTGCCATGGTTTCCTGGACGGTGGTGGACAATGCCTGACCACTCAAAATTCCGCCAACTCCGCAGATCATCCCATCCGGCTTGTCGGTACGGTGGGAAAGGCTCGGCCCCGTGATGGTTTTGAGCAGTTTGGCCGCCGCGCCCGCGATCTAATTTATATTGCGACGCCCGGTGGTGAATCCGACGAACCCGACTCGACCGTCAGGAATGGCGAAGGAATTATCGTACTGGACGCCAAGGCCAAATACGCCTTCGTCACGCGGATCCATCTCCAGGATCTCCCTGCGCCTCTCTCTCCTGAGGAGGTATCGGCCATGATGGCGGACCCAGTGACCAACATGGTTTATGTTTCGACGCGGGGGCATCTGATCGCCATGGATTTGGCCACTGACAAGATCGTCTGGAATAAGACGTATGAGCCAGGCAGCTGCTGCGAGCGGGGACAGATCACGCCCGATGGCCTTACCCTGGAAGTGGGCTCGAATCTCAAGGATTTCCATCGCGTAATCGACGCCAAAACCGGCGAAGTGAAAGGCGTCATCCAGACGCCGAAGAGCAATTTCAATCACAATATGGGAATGAGCGCGGACGGCAAAACGGTCTTTGATGCGCCCAATGGCGTCACCATGACGGTTGCCGATATGGCCACAATGAAGGCGACGCACACGATCACCTTCGATGACCATATCCGTGTATTCGTCATCAACCACGACGCATCTCGGGTTTATGCGAACCTCAACAACCTGCTGGGTTTTGAAATCGCCGACGCTAAGACAGGCAAGATCATCAAACGCGTAGAAGCCCCGGCGGAAATGTGGAAGGCCAAATGGGCCGATCCCAATCTGCACTTCTTTGGTCATGGTGCACCCCAACATGGCGTCGCCCTTACGCCTGATGAAAGCGAGATATGGGTTCCTGATTCCATCAACAACCAGATGCTGATCTATGACAATGAGGGGCAGGACAATTGGAAACTGGATTCTGCCAAGACGATCAAGCTGCAACACGCGTCCAACTGGATCACGATGGGGTTGGATGGAAAGATTGCCTTGTCCTCGTCCGGCGACGTGATTGATGTGAAAACGCACAAAATCGTCGCCCAGCTCAAGGATGAGTATGGCAATCTCATCCACAGCGAGAAATTCCTGGAATTGGGTTTCGACAACAAAGGGCATTTGATGCGCGCAGAGAACCAGTTCGCCGAGGGCGATCCGGCGGCAGTTGAAGAAAGGCGCGCCTCGCTGGAGACCGCGGGAAACAAGCAGGCCCGAAATCAATAAAATGAATGCAGATAGTAAGGCGGTGTGGCGGATATTGCTCTGCTCCACCGCGGCGGCGAAGGTTTGTGCGGTACTGGCCGTGGTTGCTGGTTTAGCCTTACTGGCCAGTTCTCCGCTCCGGGCGACACCGGGCGACTTGGCGGCCATCAGTGCGGCGTCAACCCTCGATAGCGATCCACAGGACGCCCGCGCCGTCGCCGCGGTTTGCACGGTCTGTCATGCCGCCTCCCAGTATCTTTCGACACCACGCTCAAGCAGCCGGTGGGAGCAGGTCTATCGTGAAATGTCCGGTTACGGCGCAGACGGAACCGATGACCAACTGGATCGTGTAGTCAATTATTTTCAGAGGAATCTCACGGTCATTAATGTCAATACCTCGCCGCCCGAGGATCTTGGAGAGACTTTGCAGATAAAGGACGGAGTTGTCGCGGCGATCATGACACGACGCGCGCAGCATCCCTTTACCGGTATCGACGACCTCGCAAAAATCGCGGGGGTTGATCGTGTCATTCTTGAGAAGCTTAGCGCAAAAAATTGTTTGCTGTTCTGAAAAATTGCGGGAATGGGGTGATTCAATGAGGCTGGCTATATGTGAGGCCACGATCCATCGTCAATGGTCGCATATTAGCTAAGCGCGGGCCTTTTCCGAGACGGCGAATTCATTGCGGGTACAGATTCCAATGAACGTGTTCTTGCCCTCCATGATGACGAGGACTTTCTCAGCAAGCTCCTTCGGGGCGGCTTCAGTCGCGTGGTCCCACGTGAAATGAGAGACGATGCCAGTGAGTTGATCGAAGTATTCATTACTGTGGCCTGCCCAAAAAATCCTCGATGATCAGGGCGCCACGATCAAATGGCTACCCACTTCATACCGGTCTCTGAATTGCTCTCCCAAAAATCAGGGAAACTGGCTTTGGCGCAGCCGAGGCCAGTGGTCCTGACGCCTGATTCCGAGAGTCCAAAAACGCCCCTGATATGCTCTTGGGAAAAGCGAGGCGCAGTAACCCCCGATAGCTGGGCTTATGTCTCGGAAATCGGAAACCGCTCCCAGTCCACGGACTGGCTGGCTGTGCATGCAGTCCGTCGAGAACCCGTCTCAGGCCAGAATTCCCTGATAAACAGGGAAATAACAGGGAATTTTGGGAAATTCGGCGGTCTTTTCGGCCTCAATACCGAGAATTTCCCAAGTAATTAAAAGGGTTAGTCAGCGTCAGGCCGCTAAAGGAACAGGGAATATCGAGAGGCATATCAGGGAACGTGACCGGGCTATCAGGGAAACCGCAAGAAACCTTGAAACAACTAGCTCGTGGTCGCAGTGGACGTCGCCGTGGATGTCGAGGCGGTCTTGGGAGTTGATGCGGGCAACTGCCTAGGCCGCCTCCCGGCCTTCGAGATTCGATCAAAATGCCTTCGGCTAACTCCTCAGAAAGGCGCGATGGCGGGGAGCCATGAAATACCAGAAGTCCAGCTGCGGCCGAAGCCGCGTTTTGCACGTAGCAAGGATGTTAACATCAAAAGGTTCTCCCATCCCTCAATGCCCCCGGTGCGCGTTTCATCCGCTTTCAACCTACGGCAAAGCCCCATTCAAGAGCTGTTCCAGCTTGGTCAGCGTCGGCTCCCATCTGATACGGTGCCCGCATTGCATTCGATAACGTCCGGTTGTCGTTCGTCCAAATGGCGGGACGGGTCTGCTATCAACCGCGCTCCGTCAGATCGAACCAGTCCTCTGAACTGATGATTTAGTTGAAATAGCCTAGCTCAAGCCAGTCTCTGCTCGCCGCTAACCGGGCTCTAGTTAAGACGCGGGTGAAATTGGGAAATTAGAAAATGCCGATTGGAGACTGGCCTCGGAGATCGGCAACAGTGTGCTGCAATTCGGCACCGTTTTCTGCTCCAGCCGTCTAACACTCCTGCCAACTGGCGGCAACGACGGCACAATTTTTTCGTTCCGGAAATTGCTGGGTGTTGCCACACTGAGTGGCTGGGGCGGGAGGGATCGAACCTCCGAATGCTGGAATCAAAATCCAGTGCCTTACCGCTTGGCGACGCCCCAGCAGGCGGGCATCGTATATAGCCAGCCGGTCCGGCCCGCAAACTGCTTAAGGGACGGGCCCGGCAGGGATTTCCCGGCCCGTTTCTGGCAGTTGCGGGGGGAGGGGGGCATCGTTATAAGGGCGCCTCCCGAGGCGAAGGGCCCTCCTTTCGCGACTGGTATCGGAGAGTAGCTCAGCCTGGTAGAGCACTACGTTCGGGACGTAGGGGCCGGAGGTTCGAATCCTCTCTCTCCGACCAATTTCCATCTGCATGTACCAATTTAGAGGTTCGACAATAGCCCGACAGGGCCATTGGGACGGTCCGCAGGACCGATCCATCTCGCCAAAAGCAAAAGCGGCGCCCGTAGGCGCCGCTTCCAACTTTGTGTTGCGAAGGATTAAGCCTTGGTCTTCTTGCGACGGCGCAGTGCGGCAGCACCGGCAAGACCGGCACCGAACACCGTCAACGTGATGGGCTCCGGAATGTCCCCGCCGCGGGTGCCAGTCGTACCAACCAAATTCCAATCGATCGATTCGTTGCCATCCTTGTCCGAGCAGCAGTTGTAGTCATAACCGCCGGTATTGATGATCGAGCCGGTATCGGTGAAGGACTCAGGTGTCCCATTCACGTCAAAAGTAATGACCGGGTCATTTTGCTTGCAAGTGGCCTGTTGCGAAGTCGAAAGATCACTCAATACCGTGCAACCGCCGATTCCGTTAACTCCGATGCCGAAGTCTTCACCAAGGCCGAAGCTAGGAAAGAAATCGTACGTATCGCTGGTGTCAAAATCTTGCGAGGGCGTCGGCTGTCCGAAGATACCCCTGGCTCCCACCCCGATTGTGACATTATTCCAGAGCGTGAAAGCATACGCACCGTTGCCCAGGGTTACCTTGATGTTGGTGATGTCGAGCGACGTCGCGCCCGTGTTGTCGATCCGGAATGCGCCGCCATCAAGAACACCTGCATCTTTTGTGTCCACTTGGCAGGTTGTGGTGTTCCCGGTGCAGAACGGCGACGGGAAAAAGCCGCTGGGCCGCAGGTTATCGGTATAGCCCACATAGACACTGAAACTGTCGGCCTGTGCCGCCGACGCAGCCGTCACCAAAGCCGCGGTCAGCAAAATCTTCTTCAGCATGGAGAGACCCTCTTGTCTTGCGAATTCTGGTCCACATCCAAGCAAGCCCCGTGCCAAAATAGGTCAATAAGTTAAAGCAATGGGTTAACAAGAGGGGGGTGCGGTCCGGCTTTCGAAAATGTAAGCAGCACTAACACTTTTGGGCGATATTTCATGTCCCTTGCACGACACTGCGAATGGCGCAGGACATCAGCCCCGGGGGCCTTGAGGTTCGAATCTTGCGCCTCGACACCCCGATGACAGCCTTGCCGTTTATCGGGGGTTGCTACCCCGCCAGCGAGAGAGGCCGTTGCCCGAACACCTCCCGGGCGGACCCCGGCTTTGCCGATCTCTGCGGGCGACCGCCCTGTTCGGGCAAAAGGATGGTGACAGTGGTGCCGCGTCCGGGATGGCTTTCCAGCTCCAGCGTGCCGCCGTGCAGCTCGGCAAGCTGCTTGGTCAGGGGCAGGCCCAGCCCCGTGCCCTGATGGTTTGCGATCTGGCGGTTTTCCACCTGGCCGAAGGGCTCCAGCGCGGTCGCTATGTCTTCCTCGCGCATCCCCACGCCGGTGTCGGAGACCGAGATCGCGATGTTTGCCGTCCGGCGGTAGACGTCGATGTTGATCTCCCCGCCGGCCGGCGTGAACTTCAAGGCATTGGACAACAAGTTCAGCACCATCTGGCGCAGGCGCTTGTCGTCGGCGACCAGGAACGACACGCCATCGAAGATGTGGACGCTGAAGCAGACATGGGATTTGGCCGCCAGCAGTTCCAGTTCGCGCACAATGTCCAGGATGACTCGCAGCACTTCGATAGTCTGGGTGTTGAGCTCGAGTTTGCCCGCGCCCAGCTTGGAAAGATCGAGATAATCATTGACCATGTCCAACAGGCGGTTGCCGCTTTCGTGCACCAGTTCGGCATAGCGCCGGTAGCGCGGATCGCCCAGCGAGCCGAACAGTTCCTGGCGCATGATGTCTGAAAAGCCGATGATGGCGTTCAGCGGCGTCCTCAGTTCATGGCTGGTGATCGAAAGCCTTTCCTTGCAGGTTTGCGCCTCCTGCAGGGCATCGCCGGCCTGCTGCTGCGCGTCCTCGATCTCGCGGCAAAGGGTCTGGATCTGCCGGAGGCAGGCCGCCTCGTCCGAGCCGACCGGGCGGAACACGACCAGCAGACCGCCATCGGGTAGCCTTGAGGCGCGCGGCTCCAGCGCTTGTCGATTCTTGCCGGGTATCCTGGAGGGAGCCGCCGACCAGACGACGGGAAGCCTGACCGGGGCACCCGCGGCGACGTCCCTGTCGTGCAGAAGCGCACGCAGCGGCGCCACGAATTGGCTTTCGATCAGGACCGGGAACTGTTCGCGGAATTTGCGATTGCAGGCTCTTATCGTCAGGTCAGCACCCAGATAGGCGACCGGATCGGGCAGGTGATCGAACAGCAGCGGAAAATCGGCTTGGGCCGGCATCGGCTCGTGGCCAAATCGCAGCACTATCGGCATAGGACCTCCGTCGCAATCGCGGCGCCCCAGCCCCTCAGATCACCTTGGACCGGCACAGTTAATAAAGGATAAAGATGTCGGCTTTCGGCCGGCAAGTGCCCGAAGTTCCATGGACTTTTCCACAACCATTTCCGTGTTGCGGTTCCATGGGATCAAGCCTGCTTGCCACCAATTTCCTCACGCCTTCGTCCGGTGCGAGCCTATCTTTTCCCAAGGCTTTCCCTAGATTTCATGCCATGGCGGGAACCAGAGCCGCAGGGCCGCGTTCGGCCTCCGGGATAGTGGGTCCGGGGGGCGTATTGGCCGTCAATCGCGTGGTGCTGCTGGCCGCGGTGCCGTTGTTTCTCATCCTGGCGGTCTTCGCGTTCCTGGCTTTCCGCTTTGCCGCCAATGAGCGCGAGGCGCAAGCCTGGGTGCGCCACACCTATCAAGTGATGGAGGCCGAGCGGCGCCTGCAGGACGATGTGCAGACCGCCGAGACCGGCATGCGCGGCTTCATCCTGAGCCGCGATCCTTCTTTCGAAGCCGGCTTTCGCGGCTTTCTTGCGCGCATTCCCGGCGACCTCAGGTCGTTGCGCAACCTGACCGCCGACAATCCCTCCCAGCAGGCAAGAGCCGACCGGCTGCAACGGCTGCTGGAGGCCCGCGCACAGGGCTTCGAGGCGGCAATGCGTGGCAATGCCGGGCCCGTCATCCGCGCGCCCGATGCGATAGCGGGGCTGCAGCGCGGTCGCCTGCAGATGGCCGCCATCCGCAACGAAGTCTCGGCGGGCTTGGCCGAGGAGCAGCGCCTGCTGGACGTGCGCGAGCGCGGTCGCCGCGGCACCGAAAACCTCGAAATCTCCTTTGCCGTGGGTGCCGGGGCGCTCGCTCTGGGAATCCTGCTGCTGGCGGCCGCCCTTCTGGTTCGCAACAATATCAGCCTGGCGAGCGCCGAACGGGCGCGCGCCAACGAGGCCGCCATCCTGAAGGCCACGCTGGAAACGGTGCGCGAAGGCGTCGCCTATTTCAGCTCGGCGGGGTTGCTTTGCGCCGTCAACAGCCGCTTCCCGGTTCTGCTGGATCTTCCCGACCATCTGGCCCGGTCGCAACAGACACAGCTTGCCGATTATCTGGCGCTGGGCCGCGAATCGTTCAGGCCTGTTTTCGCGAGCCCGCCGGAGAAGGGTGGTACCGAAACGGCGCACATCAGTTGGGCCGAGCGGGAGCTCGATATCTACAGGGCGCCCGTTGCGACCGGCGGCTTCATCATCGGTGTCGTCGACATCACCGCGCGGCTCAGGGCCGAGCAAATGGTGCGCCAATCGCAGAAGATGGAAGCCATCGGCCATCTCACAGGCGGGGTGGCGCACGATTTCAACAACCTGTTGCAGGTGATCAGCGCCAATATCGATCTGGCGGGCGCCAGCGAAACGGCCAATACCGATCCACGCCTCAAGGAGCGGCTTGCGAATGCCGCCGGTGCGGTGTTCCGGGGATCGCGCCTGACGGGCCAGCTGCTTGCTTTCGCCCGCCGGCAGGCGCTGGAACCGAAATCGATGGACCTGGGACGCGTGATCCGCGACATGAGCGATTTGCTGCGCCGGACCCTGGGCGAAACCATCGCGGTGGAAACCGTGATCGCGGGCGGCTTGTGGAACACGCTGGCCGACCCCGGCCAGGTCGAAAGCACGCTGCTCAATCTGGCCATCAATGCGCGCGACGCCATGCCGAACGGCGGCAAGCTCACCCTGGAAGTCGCCAACGCCCATCTCGATGACGCCTATGCGGCCATCCATAGCGAGGTGGCACCGGGGCAATATGTGATGCTGGCAGTGACCGACACCGGCGCGGGCATGACACCGGAGGTGATGGACCGGGTGTTCGAACCTTTTTTCACCACCAAGCCGGAAGGCAAGGGCACCGGTCTGGGCCTGGCGCAGATCTACGGCTTCGTCAAGCAGAGTGGCGGCCATGTCAAGATCTACAGCGAAGTCGGCCATGGCACGACGGTCAAATTGTATCTGCCGCGCACGCGCCGCGAGACGGACTCCCTTGACGCCGCCGCGGGGTTACCGGCCCTGGGCGGGCACGAACATATCCTGGTCGTGGAAGATGACGCGGACGTGCGCGCGGCGGTGGTGGATATGCTGGCGGACCTGGGATACCGGGTCAGCAACGCCGAAAACGCCGAAAGCGCGCTGGTGCTGCTCGCCAAGCTGGCGCCAGACCTGATCTTCACCGATGTGGTGATGCCCGGCGCCATTTCCACCCGCGAATTCACCCGCAGGGCGCAGGCGATGCATCCCAGGATCCGCGTCCTTTACACCTCGGGCTACACCCAGAATGCCATCGTCCATAACGGCAAGCTGGATGACGATGCGCTGCTGCTGTCCAAGCCCTATCGCAAGGACGAATTGGCGCGAAAGCTGCGCGGGGTGTTTTCCGGCACCGCCCGCGGCGCGATTGCGCCGTCCGGCACAAGCATAAGCTCCGGCAATGGCCAAAGCCGTGGCAAAGTCCTGGTGGTGGAAGATGTGGCCCTGATCCGGGTCACCACCATGGACATGGCCGAACAGCTTGGCTTCGAGACCTTGGAAGCCGAGGACGCCCAGAACGCCCTCAACCTTTTGGGACAGGACAGCAGCATCACCATCCTGTTCACCGACCTGGGACTGCCGGGAATGAACGGGCGCCAGCTGGTGCAAGAAGCATTGCGGATGAAGCCCGGCCTCAAGGTGGTCATTGCCACCGGCTATTCTTCGCGGCGGGAAGACGATGAGGCGCTTGGCCGGGGGGTCGGTTACCTGGTCAAGCCTTTCGACATGCAGCAGCTGCGCCAGGCGCTGGAAAGCTGAAGACAACAAAAAACCGCCCGCGGGAGGTATCCCGCGGGCGGCTTTGTCGAAGCGAACTTCGGCTTAGAACAGGACGCCGGCCTCCAGCAGGCCACGGAACTGATCGGTGTCGTTGCCGAACTGGCCGAGCGCCGCGCCGGGCGTCGTGCTGCTCGCACTGACGTAAGACAGTTCGGGACGGACGAAGAACCGCTTGTACTGCCAAGTCGGCGTGATCGTGAAGGAGAAGGCATTGCTGCCCGCGCCATACAGGATGTTGGCCGGACCCGAAGAGCCGACATATTCAAATCGGCCGGACAGCTTCCAGAAGTCGTTGAAGGCGTAGGTCACCAGGATCGCGCCGCTGGCCGAGTCGGTGTGCAGCAGGTCGGAGTTGGTGTACTGGAAGTAGGGGCTGATCGTCCAATTGCCCGACGTGTGGGTATAGATCAGGTTGTAGATCGAGCTGTTGTTCTGGAACAGCGAGCTGCCGGCATTGCCATAGAAGGTATGGCCAAGCTGGCCCTCCGCCGCCACCGCCAGCGTATCCGCGCCGCCATTGAAGGCATAGGACAGCAGGCCGGAGATTTCGTTAAAGCGATCGGAATAGTAACCGTCGTTCCACGACACCGATGCGCTGAAGGGGCCCATCGTATAATTGGCCTGCACGCCGCGGCTGACCAGGGGCTCCTGCGCCCAGAGCAGGCCGCGTTCGACATTCATGTTCTCGTAGGTGAAGGCATATTCGTCGCCGATCAGGGTCGGCAGCTCGCCTGCGATCACGTTGAAGGAATCGCTGAGAACGACCTTGGCCCAGCCCTGCGGCACCGCGCCGAAAGTGACCGCGCCGGTGGTAGAGGAGTTGGTGTAGGGCACGCCGAGTGTCGGATAGGAATAGGCGCCGGCCTGCACGTACCACTGGAACCAGCCGTCGGTCTTCTGCAGCACCGCCATGCCGTTGGTCAGGTCCATATAGCCGTCACGGTCGCCAGGGAATTCATGGGCGTTGCTTTGTCCCATCACCATGCCGGTGACCACACCGCTGACATAAACCTTGCCGAGGATGTCATCGAGGCCGGGAACCGAGTCCAGGCTGAAAGGCGCGGGATTGTTGGTCAAAGGACCGGACATCGCAGGCATGGCCACGGGCGCGGGCGCTGGCGCCGCGGGCGGTGCGGCCGCGGCTTCTTGGGCGATGGCGGGAGCAGCAATGCCAAGCATGCCGGCGACGCTCACCGTGCCCAAAAACAATTTGGTCAAATTCTTCATTTATCAAGTCCTCTCGTTGCCGGGTGCGCGCGCCCATGCGGCTTGCCCCCAATCCGCGATGACAGTTCTGTTTCGTCCGCTTAATCTCAATATGGCGGCTTGTCTTTTGAGGCTGTTTTGGAGGCCGAAACGCTTGATTTAGCCGTCCGTTGTTGCGATGCAACAGCTAGTTGCCTATTTATTGGGCTAAGGGCCCTTTCGTTGGGCAAATGAGCAGAATCTGAAAATGGCCGAAATGTGGCGCCTCACTGCCTGAACCTTGCCGGACCCGCGGGAAAGACTCACTTTTGCAACCCAGGAAAATCGCGCCATGCGCATCGTTCTGATCCGTCATGGCCAGCCGCATATCGCACTGGACCCGCGCACCGGGCATGCCGGCTTTGTCGATTATATCGACAATTACGAAGCCGCCGGACTTTCGCCGTCCAGCCTGCCGCCCAAGGAGCTGGCCGATCTCCTGCAGGAGCTTAGCCATGTCTTTGCCAGCGACAGGCCGCGCAGCCGCCAAAGCGCCGAGCGCCTGGCGCCTCATGCCGAGATGACAGTCGATCCTTTGTTCGCGGAGGCGCCGCTGGCGAGTCCGCGCCTTCCGCTGGTGCAGATGGCGGTTCCAAAATGGGCGGTGGTGTCGCGCATTCTCTGGCATGCGGGCTTTCATCCCGAAATCGAAAATCCGCGCCAGGCGCGTCAACGCGCCGGCCGGGCCGCCGATATCCTGATCGCCCGGGCGCGAAAGGCCGGGGCGGCCGCGCTGGTCGCGCATGGCTATTTCAACTGGATGATCGGCCGGCAATTGCGTAACCGCGGCTTTCGCCGCACCGGAACCCACCAGGCGCGTTATTGGAACACCGTGGTTTATGAGGACAAACATGATCGACACGAAAGTTGAAATCCCCGGCATTGGCGCCGAAGCCCTTTTCTTTCGCCCCGACGATGTCGCCGAATTTCCGGGCGTGGTGTTCCTGACCGACATCTGGGGCATCCGCCCCGCCAATATCGGCGTCGCCAAAAGGCTCGCGGATCGGGGTTTCGCGGTCCTGATGCCCAACGTCTTTCATCGCTATTCGCGCATCACGCCCGATGGCTTCGAGCATGGCGGCGCGGAGGAAAGAACCAAGGCGCTGTATGCGTTGTTCGCGGCGCTCACACCCCAGAACATGGTGGATGACGGCAAGGCCACTATCGATTTTCTGCTGGCGCAAAAGGGCGTGAGCAAGGGCAAAGCCGGCATCGTCGGTTATTGCTTCACTGGCCAGATGGCGGTGCGCACCGCGGCCGCGGTGCCGGACAAGGTCGCGGCAGCGGCTTCCTTCCATGGCGGTTTTCTGGTTACCGACAAACCCGACAGCCCGCACAAGATACTGGGTCCCATCAAGGCGCGACTCTACTTCGGTCATGCGGTGGAGGATTCAACCGCGACGCCCGAACAGGTTGAAATCCTGGAAGCCGCGCTGCGCGACTGGCATGGGGCGTTTGAGAGTGATTTTTATCAGGGCGCGCTGCATGGCTGGACCGTTCCGGGTCGCGATGTCTACAACGAAGTGCAGGCCGAGCGAGCCTTCGAAAAAATGGTGGAACTGTTCGAGGCAACACTGGAGTAGGCCCGAGGATTTTTGCTCATCCGGCCAGGCGCGAGGAGCGATGTGTACAAGAAGTACATGAGGGACGAGCAACGCCGCCGGGGAGCAAAAAGATCGGGCCTACAGTAGCTTTATTTCGCGCAGCCGCTGCTTAAGGAATTCATCGGCGGTGATCGGCGGCTGGGCCTTTGAAAGGTCGGAGCCGGGAAGCGGGGCGATCACAGTGTTCGGCGCAAAGTGCAGGAAGAATGGCGTCGAATAGCGCGCCACGCCGGCACGCTCGGGCCCCGGATTGACGACGCGGTGGGTGGTGGAAGGCAGGCGCCCGCATGCGGCGCGCGACAGCATATCGCCGATGTTTGCGACCACCGCGCCGGCGGGCGCATCGATCGGCAGCCAGTTGCCGTCGCGGTCCTTGATTTCCAGTCCCGCTTCCTCCGCGCCCAGAAGCAAAGTGATGGCATTGATATCCTCATGCGCGCCCGCGCGCGGGTGCGCGGTATCGCCGGCAATGGGCGGATAATGCAGCAGGCGCAGGATGGAATTGCCGTCCTTGACGGCGGCGCCGAATGTATCACGCGGCAGATGCAGGTGATGGGCGATCGCCTGCAGAAGACAGGCCCCCAACCAGTCCAGGGCATGAAACAGCCAGGTCTGGTGCGCCTTGAAGCCGGGCACTTCCTTCGGCCAGACATTGGATGGCATGGACGCCGAGAGGGCATGCCCCTCCGGCAGATCGCGGCCGACATGCCAGAACTCCTTCAGGTCATGCAGGTTCGCGCCCTTGGCGGTCTCCCGTCCAAAGGGCACATAGCCGCGCTGTCCGCCTTGGCCGGTGATGTAGGCGCGCTTGGTCTGGTCGGGCAGCGCAAAGAAAGCCTTGGCATCGGCCAGCGCGGCGTCGATCCTTTGCTGGTCCAGGCCGTGATCGGCGACGATGGCAAAGCCAGTGCGTTCGAAGGACGCTCCCAGGCGCGCGGCAAAGGTATCGAAATCCTCCGCATAGAGCTTGAAGGAAACAGGGGTGACGCCGCGCATGCGCGACGATCAGAGCATCGCCGGTATCACCCGGTCCGGCGGCTTGTGGCCGTCCACGAAGGAGCGGATGTTCACGATGACCTTCTCACCCGTGTCGATACGGCCTTCGATGGTGGCCGAACCCATATGCGGCAGGAGCACTACATTGCGGGCCTTGAGCAGCTTGGGATTGACGGCGGGTTCGTTCTCGAACACGTCAAGGCCGGCGCCGGACAGCTGGCCCTTTTCCAGCATCAGGGCGAGCGTGTTCTCGTCGATCACCTCGCCGCGGGCGGTGTTGACGATATAGGCGGTCGGTTTCATCAGCTTCAGCCGCCTGGCCGACAGAAGATGAAAGGTGGCGGGGGTGTGGGGACAATTGATCGAGACGATGTCCATCCGCGCCAGCATCTGGTCGAGACTGTCCCAATAGGTCGCTTCCAGTTCCAGTTCGATCCCGGGCGCGACCTGCTTGCGATTGTGATAATGGATCTGCAGGCCAAAGGCGCGGGCGCGCCGCGCCACCGCCTGGCCGATGCGTCCCATGCCGACAATGCCAAGCCGTTTGCCCTGCAGGCGATGGCCCAACATCCAGTTCGGCGCCCAGCCCTTGAACTTGTCCTCCTCCAGCGCCACCACGCCTTCCACCAGCCGGCGCGGCACCGCCAGGATCAGCGCCATGGTCATGTCGGCGGTATCCTCCGTCAGTACGCCCGGCGTGTTGGTGACGGTGATGCCCTTTTCGGTGGCGGCCTTGACGTCGATATTGTCCACGCCGGCGCCGAAATGGGCGATCAGCTTGAGATTGGGCCCCGCCTTTGCAATCAGGGCCGCATCAATGCGGTCGGTGATGGTGGGAACCAGGACGTCGGCCGTGGCCATCGCCTCGGCCAGGTGAGCCGCGTTCATGGGCGCGTCGTCCAGGTTCAGCCGCGCATCGAACAATTCGCGCATGCGCGTTTCCACCGCTTCCGGCAGCTTGCGGGTGATGATGACAAGCGGCTTTTTGGCCATTGCGGTTCCCTTCGGCGGTCCCGCCATTAAAGCCCAAGGCTCCGGATGACGGAAGCGGTCACGCCTGCTAAATCTCCCCCGCCGTCACAGACGCGATTCATGACACGCTTTGCCGCAATTTTATGGATTCTTGCCCTGGCGGCTCAGCCCGCCTGGGCTGATCCACCGGACAAGGTGCTGCGCTATGTCAGCCAGCGCGCCGACAAGGCCTATTTGCGCGAAGGTCCGAGTTTCGCGCACCGGGTTTTGTGGATCTATCGCCATAAGGGCTATCCCTTCGCGGTCGTGGCGGAGTTCGATGTCTGGCGGCGGGTGCGGGCGGCGGACGGCGCTGTTGGCTGGATGAGTGCCTCCATGCTCAGCGACCAGCGCACGGTGCTGGTGACGGGCAAGGGCCGGGTCAGGGTCTTTGCCGGTCCGGATGGCGGCAAGGTCGTGGCGCTGGCCGATCCCGGCGCGGTCGCGACGCTTGAGGCCTGCACGCCGAGCGCCTGTCACATTCGCGGTGACGAAGTGGATGGATGGATTGCGAAAGACCGAATCTGGGGCGTGGGACCCAACGAGGTCTTCGACAAGATTCGTTAGCGTGAGGATTTTTGGGGACTGAGCAGGAGCGAGGAGCGCGGTGGGCGAACTGCCCATAAGCGACGAGCGACGACGCCAGAGCCCAAAAGAACCGCGCCTCAGTGCCGGAAATGGCGCATTCCCGTGAACACCATCGCCAGACCGGCTTCATCCGCCGCGTCGATCACTTTCTGGTCGTTCACCGAACCGCCGGGCTGGATCACCGCCGTGGCGCCGGCCTCCGCCACCGTCAGAAGTCCATCCGGGCAGGGGAAAAAGGCTTCCGAGGCCGCCGACGAGCCGACCGTGCGCGGCTCGGACCAGCCCGCGATCCTGGCGGCATCCTTGGCCTTAAGGGCGGCGATGCGGGCGGAGTCCACGCGTGACATCTGCCCCGCGCCGATGCCCGCGGTCGAGCCGTCCTTGACATAGATGATGGCGTTGGATTTCACATGTTTGCCGATTGTGAAGGCCAGCAGCATGTCGGAGATTTCCTGTTCCGTCGGCTGGCGCTTGGTGACCACCTTCAACCGGTCGCGCGTGACGCGGCCATTGTCCCTTGTCTGCACCAGCAAACCGCCGGCCACGGAACGATAGGTGAGTGTCGGCGCCAGCGGATCGGGCAGGCCGCCGGCCACCAGCAGCCGCAGGTTCTTCTTTGCCGACAGGATCCTTTTGGCATCGTCATCGGCGTCGGGCGCGATGATCACCTCGGTGAAGATTTTCGAGATTTCCTCCGCCGTGGCGCCATCCAGAGTCTGGTTGAAGGCGAGCACGCCGCCAAAGGCTGAAACGCTGTCGCAGGCCAGCGCCGCCAGATAGGCCTCTTTCAAACTGTTGCCCAATGCCACGCCGCAGGGGTTGGCATGCTTGATGATGGCGCAGGCCGGTCCCGATTTCGGATCGAATTCCGCCACCAGTTCATAGGCCGCGTCCGTGTCGTTGATGTTGTTGTAGGACAGCTCCTTGCCCTGCAGCTGCTTGATGGTGGCGACGCCGGGACGGCCAGAGCCGTCGGCATAGAAGGCCGCTTCCTGGTGCGGGTTCTCGCCATAACGCAGGCCCTGGCGCAGGATGCCGCCGAAGGTCCGGCGCCGCGGCGGTTCCTTGTCGCCGTCGCTTTCCAGCTGGCCGGCAAACCAGTTGGAAACGGCGGCGTCATAGGCCGCGGTGCGGGCAAAGGCGCGCTGGGCGAGCTTCTTGCGCAATTCGAAGCTGGTGGCGCCACCATGTGTCGCCATTTCGTCCAGCACCACCTGATAATCCTCGACATCCACCACCACCGTCACCCAGTCATGGTTCTTGGCCGCGGAGCGGGTCATGGCGGGGCCGCCAATGTCGATATTCTCGATCGTGGTCTCGAAATCGGCGCCGCGCGCCACGGTGGCCTCGAAGGGATAGAGATTGCAGACCAGAAGATCGATGCCGGCGATGCCATGCTCGATCATCGCGCTCGCATGTTCGGGCTTGTCACGCAGGGACAAGAGACCGCCATGCACCATGGGATGCAGGGTCTTGACCCGGCCATCCATCATCTCGGGGAAATTGGTCACCTCCGACACATCGGTGACGGCAAGGCCCGCCTCGCGCAGCGTCCTGGCGGTGCCGCCGGTGGAGATCAGCATCACGCCATGCCCGGCCAGCCCCTTGGCGAATTCGACAAGTCCGGTCTTGTCGGACACCGACAACAAGGCGCGCGAAATCTTTCGAATTGTCATGGCGGCTTCCGGACGTTGGGCGATCCGCTCTTAGCGCTTGTAGAACAAATATAAAAGTGCGAGCGCTCCACTTGCGCACAAGGACCATAGCACCGGGATCGCATAATGCTGGTGCAGCCAGGTCAGGACAAAATCTCCCGGCAAGGGATCGGGTTCGAATGCCATGATCGAGGGCGCCAGGATCGCCGCGCCTGCAACCAGAACCACCAGCCAAGCCGCGAGTTTTTTAGGCATCGGCGCCTGCGGCAAGGGGCATGGGCGCGAGTCCCAGTTTGGCGAAAAGGGCCCGATCGGAATCGGCCGCGGGATTGGCTGTGGTCAGCAGCTTTGGCCCATAAAAGATGGAATTGGCGCCGGCCAGGAAACACAGGGCCTGGGTTTCCTCGCTCATCTGTTCACGGCCGGCCGACAGCCGCACCATGGACCTGGGCATGGTGATGCGCGCCACGGCGATGGTGCGCACGAACTCCAATGGATCGAGCTTTGGCGCGGCCGCCGCGGCTGGCGTATCTTCACCCACCAGCGCATTGACCGGCACGCTTTCCGGATGCACCGGCAAACCTGCCAGCGCATGGATCAGGCCCACGCGGTCTTCCCGGCTCTCGCCCATGCCGATGATGCCGCCGCAGCAGACCGCGATGCCGGCCTCACGCACATGTCCGAGCGTATCCAGCCGGTCCTGATAGGTGCGGGTGGTGATCACATGTCGATAATATTCCGGCGAGGTGTCGAGATTGTGGTTGTAATAATCGAGCCCGGCCTGCTTCAGGCGGACGGCCTGCGGTGCCGTCAGCATGCCCAGCGTGACGCAGGTCTCCATCCCCAGCGCCTTGACGCCTTCCACCATCTCGCACACCGCGTCCAGGTCGCGGTCCTTGGGGTTTCGCCAGGCCGCGCCCATGCAGAAGCGCGAGGCGCCGGCCTGTTGGGCGGCCCGGGCATCGGCGAGAACCGCCTCCACCTCCATCAGCCTGGTGGCCTTGAGCCCGGTGTCATTGTGCACCGACTGGGTGCAATAGGAGCAATCTTCCGGGCAGCCGCCGGTCTTGATGGACAGCAAGGTCGAAACTTGAACCTGGGTGGGATCGAAATGGGCGCGGTGCGCGCATTGGGCACGGAACAGCAAATCCGGAAATGGCAGGGCAAACAGGGCCGCGATTTCCGGCCTGGTCCAGTCGGAGCGGGGGGCAAAATCGAGGTCACGGGCGGGCGCGTTCATGCCGCCAGTCTAAAGGGGTTCGCAGGGCGGCAAAAGGGTGGACGGAAGGGGGTCAAAACGCTAACAAAGCCGGCTCGCGAAACGCGAGCGATGCACCCCTGGGCCCCGGTGGTGGAATGGTAGACGCGGCGGACTCAAAATCCGTTGCCGCAAGGCGTGGGGGTTCAAGTCCCTCCCGGGGCACCATTCACAGGCGGCCCAGTAGGCCGCGTATGAATGGGCCCCGCTCGGTTTGATTTAATTTGTCCGTCCTCGCGCCATCCTCGGCGCGGCAGTTTGGAATGCCGGCATCACTGGTCTTCTTTCCTCGTATGACCTAGCCTCCGGCAAAAATCTCCGGGGAGAGACCGTCATGCGCCTTGCCGCCGCCATTGCCGCTTCCGCCATCGCCACCTCCGCCCTGGCCCAGCCTTTGCCGGCGCCGGCCAGCTATCCGCCGGTGGTGGGCGAGAAGGGTGTGGTGACGACCCATGAACTCTCGCTCGACATGGCCGAGAAGATCGCGCGCGGCGGCATCGAGGCCTGCCGCAAGATGGGC
>Ga0210386_10000846_pt1 | contig 28149 bp, 25 predicted proteins | sample IncBWH32OmetaG_FD_160091 | JGI IMG/M metagenome (GOLD analysis project Ga0210386, IMG submission 160091) | Forest soil microbial communities from Barre Woods Harvard Forest LTER site, Petersham, Massachusetts, United States - Inc-BW-H-32-O ...
CTGCAGGAAACTCCAATAAGCTAATTGCCGATCAGCTTTCCATTGGCGAGGCGACCGTCAAGAGCCATGTCACGAACATACTCTCTAAACTTGGTGCCAACGACCGCAGCCATGCCGTCACGATTGCGCTGAAGCGAGGGATCATCCAGATATAAATCTGCAATCGAACTGTATATCCCCCAAAAGTTGGATAACCCTTCCCTACTTTCGACCGTTTCGGTTTTCTTGAAATTACCTTACCTTTCGACGCGCAGGTGATATCTCTGCAACGACTTTTCTCGAATTTCGCAAACGGCTGGCCGGGTTGGGGCCTTCTAGCCCAACGAGTGCTAATTGCGGCGCTCCTCAACTATAGTGCTGTTACTCACATTGCAAAAGGAGACAAGTCAGCAACTCTGCCGGAATTGATCGGAGCCGGCTTATCAATATTTATTTTAGTTGGTCTGTGGACCCCCGTACTCGGAGCACTGACAAGTTTGACTGAGATCTGGGTCCTTCTTTATCGCACCGGCGATTCATGGATTCCGATCATTGCAGCGACCCTTAGTGCGACATTAGCGATGATCGGACCTGGCGCTTGGTCGGTCGATGCTCGACTGTTCGGAAGAAAACACATTACTCCTCCGCTGATGTAATGGGATCGCTTTCCGACCATTTGGGGTAGCACGCTGCATTGCGTCTATTTCACTATCCCTTCGAAGTACAAATTGGACCACCGAGCAACTGACTACCGGAAGGCTTGGAGGAACGGGGGACATATGGGGAATTTCAGCGCGAGTGTTTCGTTCGAAAAGGGCGATGCTGAGCACCGGTTTGAACAAATCATCGGCAGTAGCGGCGCTCTCAAATCAGTACTCATAGCGGTGGAACGAGTGGCACCCACAAATGCCACGGTGCTCGTTCTCGGAGAGACAGGCACCGGCAAGGAGTTGATTGCGGCGGCCATTCACAAGAGCAGCCCACGGTGCGCAAGTCCTTTTGTCAAGCTAAATTGCGCCGCCATACCCTTCGAGCTGTTGGAAAGCGAACTATTTGGATATGAGAAGGGTGCTTTCACCGGAGCCTTCACGCAAAAAATTGGCCGTCTCGAAATGGCCGATGGAGGCACTCTCTTTCTGGATGAAATAGGCGACATTCCGTTGGCCTTGCAGCCGAAGCTCCTGCGCGTCCTACAGGAAAAAGAGTTCGAACGTTTGGGAAGCGGCAAGACCCATCGCGTTGACATTCGTCTGATTGCCGCCACGCATCGCAATCTAACCAACATGGTGGCACGGAACCAATTCCGCAGCGACCTCTACTATCGTCTAAACGTATTTCCAATTGTGCTGCCACCAATGCGCGAACGCCGGGAAGACATTGCACTTTTAGTGTCGCACTTTGTTGGAATTTTTTCGCAGCGCCTGGGAAAGCCGATCGGCAACATTCCGAAAGAAATGCTGGATTCGTTCACCTCCTACTCCTGGCCGGGGAACGTTCGAGAGCTTCAGAACCTAATCGAACGCGCGGTAATCCTCTCTGAGAACGGAGTGCTTGCGAATCCTTTGCCTCAACTGGATGGGAACGTGCAAGGAACGAGTCCGACAACGATGGACGTCGCCGCATTGCTCTTTGCGCGGGACGGGACGTTCCGGGATTCGCAACGAGCTTTGATCCTTCGAGCAATACACGCGTCGGGTTGGATTCTGGCAGGGCCTCGGGGTGCCGCCGCTCGGCTGGGACTAAAACGGACCACCCTAATTTCTAAAATGAGGAAACTCGGGATCTCGCGACCGGTGCGGCAACTCGACACGGATGAACTGAACGAAAATTTCGAGATTGAGCGCTTACCGCAATCTGTCGTTCAATGAAATCTAAGCAAACTGAAACAATAAAATAAGAGCCGTAGCATTAATCTACGCTTAGCGCTTGCTGTCGTAGTCCTTCATAGACCTCTTCTGAATCTGGTTATCTCTTACCTTCGGGTCCGCGTAGGTGGACCATTTGGATTACGCATTGAATTGGGAGTGATCCCTATTTTCTTATTCGGCGAGCATCTCCGTCCCGTATTCGATTGCATGTCGAAGCAGCGTCACACAACGACATAGAGGCGTGACTTCGTCATTTCTCGACACCTGCTCGGTCCATCCCTGGCCTCATGATGGTCTGTATGACGCAAAAGCACGAGGTTTATTGTTTGGTGCTGCGCTTGCAGTGAGACGAAGCAGAATGAACGCGAATCGGCAACTTTTCAATCTGGCGGCGCTGGGAAGACAGAATGTCGAAGAGTTAGTGACAGCTTCTACGTTCACACGTACCCGAGCCGACAGGCAGGATAAATCGATATGAAAATCGGCAGCTCAGTAGTCCTACTTGCATTAATAATTTTGACCGGCTACCAACAGGTCAAACCACAGACCAGCAACACTTCGATTGGTTTTGATTTGGTAGACAAGGCGGGGAACATTCGCAAACCAGCAGACTATCAAACCCGTTACGAATCGCTCGGTACATACACGGTCCTCGATCCGAAGGGGAACCAGATGCACTTCACGTACGCGTCACCGGGCGCGATCGAATATTACCGAAAAAACGGAAAATTCGCCGACGGCACCGTGCTGGTTAAGGAAGTGTTTGGAACGGATCACGCCAATCTGACCACTGGCGATGCACATTGGGCCTCTGGAATAAAAGTTTGGTTCGTCATGATCAAGGACGAACAACATCGCTTCCCGAACAACCCATTGTGGGCCGACGGATGGGGATGGGCGCTATTCAATGCTGATGCCCCCGATAAACAAGTAGCGACGGACTACAAGAAAGATTGCTGGGGCTGCCACGTCCCAGCCGCGTCCACAGATCGGGTGTACTTCCAAGGCTATCCGGTCCTCATCTCCAAGTGAGCGGGGCGGTGTGTTCCGATGGAGCGTTCAGGAAAGCGATTAAAGGAGAAGGCGATGCAAAAATATGTGGCGTTTATTGTTTTCGGGGTCGGAATGGTTGCAGCCAGCTGGCTCAACTTAGCCGTGAAGCAGGTTGCGGCTCAGACCTCGACTCCGACTGCAGTTTTTGATTCTCAGGGGCGATTGAAGCTGCCGACGGATTATCGCAAATGGGTTTTTGTAGGAGCGCCGTTGACACCCAACGGCCTTAACGGTGGCAATGCAAACTTCCCCGAATACCACAACGTGTACATTCAAGAAAAGAACCTAGACGCGTACTTGAAGAACGGAGTTTTTCCTGAAGGAACAGTCATTATCAAGGAATTGACCCGAGTCCTTAATCCAACCTTTCCGGACGGCTCCACTACAGAACCTTCAGGGCGCGGGTTCTTCAACGGTGAATTCAATGGGATTGACTGCACCGTGAAAGACAGCAAGAAGTTTGCGGCAACGAACGGGTGGGGATTCTTCACTTTTGGACATCATCCGGAGCCATACGTCGGCTACGCTGAAGAGGCTCCGGCCGCGGAGTGTGCAAGCTGCCACCAAGCCAATGTAGCAAAAACTGACATGACCTGGATTCAGTTCTACCCGATGCTCCTGAAAAAGGAACCCAAACCTAACGTGAAGTAATGGGTAACTATAGTGCAATTAAGGAATCGCTTTATTAATCCACAATCTAAAAGTAAAAAGAGGAGAGAAAAGCATGGCGAAGGAAAAAGAGATCGGCATGTCAAGAGAGATGAGTTCCTCGAACGGCGGCGGGGGACATCTTTACATGCAAACCAACGAAGTAAAGAACGTAATAATCCATTACCATCGGTCTTCGAACGGGACGCTTACCGAAGTCGAGCGAATAGCCACTGGGGGTGCAGGTTCTGGAACTTTCAAGCCGATCAGCGGCCAAGAGAGCGCGCCAAATTCCTTTGAAGGCGCCGGCAGTGTCATCCTGTCACCAGATCGCAGGTTTCTGTTCGCCACAAACGGAGGGGACAATTCAGTTTCCAGTTTTGCCGTGGGTCCCCAAGGCAGGCTCACGCTAATCGACACCAAGCCAACAGGAAACGCCGTGGAAGGTAAGAGCGGCACTGCTAAATCACTGGTATATTCTCCGTCCAAGGAAATCCTTTACGTGGTCCACTCCTTCGGACCCGACCATATCCGCCTCATGTCGGTCTCCGGTAATGGCAAACTTACGCCGCGCATGGAGCGATACACAGCGAATACGCCGGAGAAACTGCACCGAGTGCCAACTATGGCTGTGCTCTCACCAGATGAGAGGTTTCTTCTAGTTGGCACCACGTTCGATCTGCCCATTGCGATCTCCGGCACCTATCCGGACGGTTCACCTATCGTCTGGGTTCCTGGTCCAGACGGCAAAACGAAGTCCGTCGCTTCGAATGCTCCAGATCCCGACGGCATCGTGATCTTCGGTGTGAAAGCAGACGGCACGCTTAGTGAACCCTCCTTCCAGGATGGAGGAGGCGGATCTCCGTTCTACATCGCGTTCCTGCATAACCGGCCGGATACGTTCATCATTGCATATGCCGTCGGCGATGGAGTGGCTTTAGGCAGAATCGACGAAGATGGCAGAATTGGAGTTGGCAAGGTCGTACCGATCGACACAAGGCGAGGCAAGATCGCTGAACTTTGCTGGGCATCCGTCTCCCCCGATGACCGACTCTTGTACGCGACGGTTTTCGGATACAGCAACATCACCACCTTCCATATTGACGGCCTCGAAATCAGAGTCGCGAAGGATCCTGCGTGTCCCGAGGTCGAGGGCGATGGCACTTTCAGAGGGCTTTGTGGAGACGTGAGTAGCGGACCGAGCGATAACTGGGTCTCGCCGGATGGCGCCTTTCTCTACCAGATCTACGGAAACGCCTCGAAACTGGTGGGGTATGCCACCAAGCCAGACGGCTCGCTCGAGGAGGTTACCAGTGTCGCCATCCCCTACAACAGCCCGGAGGGTTTGGCGGGATTCTGATTCCGATGGAAGGGTGCGCGAAGAGCAGTTGCTTCCGGGACACTAGTTAGCCGACACGGACTGAATCCGGTCCCGGAAGCGCCCCGCCATGCTCGATAGCTCCAACAACGCACCAGCTGTGATTGGCGCGAGCGATGCATGTATCACGACTTATGTAACAACGACAATTCTCTTAGGGGGAGCTGCCAAATTGTCTTTGCAGGATCAGGCGATAAGTTCGTGGAAATGTGCATTGGGCATTACTTCACTGCGTGATCCCAGGCACGATGCAAACCATTTTGTTTCGCCAGACCCGAATGCCGGAAATCCGTCCGACAAGGATCTGCAGCGGGCGGAAGGATCCTGCCGCATTGTGTTATGCAACTCGGAAAGAGGTACTCGCGTCATGGACGTCTTTCAACAATCTCCCATTCGCGTTCTCTTTCCAGGGACGAGAGGCGCTGCGGTCGAAGAAGCTGTTTTCGTAAATACAGCGGGGGGAATTGCTGGCGGAGACCGGCTCGAATATTCTGTAACGGTATTGGCTAATGCTTCTATCGCACTAACGTCACAGGCAGCCGAAAAAGTCTACCGGGCGTTGAATGAACCTGCGCACATCGCTACCAAGCTCAAAGCTTCAGAAGGCGCAAAGCTCGCGTGGCTCCCACAGGAAACAATCGTCTTCAATCGAGCGCGCATCTCCCGCGAGACAGAAGTCGAGCTCGCTTCTGGAGCAGAGATCCTTGCCCTGGAGTGGCTTTTGCTCGGCCGTGCCGCACACGGCGAAGAGATGGGAGGCGGACAAATCGCCGATAGTTGGCGCGTCAAAAAAGATGGTCGACTGATCTGGGGCGACACCTTTCGTGCCACGAATGAGATTTTTCCGCATCTGGGCAGGAAGGCTCTGCTTTCGGGCTGTAAGGCCATCGCAACGCTGCTCTATTTCGGTCCGAATCTCCACATAACGCTAGAGATATTACGTGACCTCGCACCTTCACTAGGATGCTCATGCGCCGCGACACTAGTAGGTGAGTTAATGGTCGTTCGCTTCGCAGCGAGGGCGTCCTCAGACTTGAGGCTCGCCTTGACGACGGTACTACAGCTCTTCAGCAGAGAGCTAGGCCCCGGCCCGTTCCGAGTCCCAAAGATGTGGTCATGCTGAAGCGCGCTACAGAACGGAGAAGGTTATGAACCTCACGCCACGTGAAATTGACAAGTTAATGATATCGCTTGCGGCCGTGGTCGCCCGGGCACGGCTCTCCAGAGGCGTCAAGCTCAACTATCCGGAGAGCGTCGCGCTAATTACGGATTTTGTTCTGGAGGGCGCGCGCGATGGAAAGTCAGTTGCGGAACTCAGGTCAGAAAGCGGCAAGATCCTTACCCGCAAACAGGTCATGGAGGGCATCAGCGAAATGATCCATGAGATGCAAGTCGAAGCGACCTTCCCTGATGGCACTAAACTCGTCTCGATTCACGATCCGATCCGCTAATAGGAGAGTCAACATGGTCCCGGGTGAAATTCTTCCAGCAACAGGCGAGATCGTCCTGAACAGGGATAGAACTGCAATTACTCTCAAAGTCGCGAACTCAGGCGACAGACCAATCCAAATCGGAAGTCATTATCATTTTGCTGAGGCCAATGCAGCTCTCGCTTTTGATCGAAAGGCCGCTCTAGGTTATCGCCTGGACATTCCAGCGGGTACGGCTGTGCGCTTTGAGCCTGGTCAGTCTCGTGAAGTATCACTCGTGCCATACGCAGGCGCGCGCGTGATTTATGGTTTTAACCAGGCGGTCATGGGAGCGTTGTAGCGGACGCCTGCGACTTGTTCGAAATCATTGAGGTAATCGAGGATGCCCTACACAATGAGTCGTGCTGCCTATGCGCAGATGTTTGGCCCAACGGTCGGAGACAAAGTACGTCTCGCGGATACCGACCTCATCATCGAAGTGGAAAAGGATTTCACGACCTATGGCGAGGAGGTGAAGTTCGGAGGTGGTAAAGTCATCCGCGACGGCATGGGTCAGTCGCAGCTTCCCCGCAGAGACGGCGCAGTTGATACAGTCATCACCAATGCGCTAATTCTGGATCACTGGGGAATTGTGAAGGCAGATATTGGAATTAGGGACGGACTTATCGCGGGCATAGGCAAAGCCGGAAATCCTGATGTGCAGCCGAACGTTAACATCATAATCGGGCCAGGAACCGAAGTGATCGCTGGCGAAGGGAAGATTGTTACTGCCGGCGGCATCGACGTGCATGTCCATTTCATTTGTCCGCAGCAAATTGATGAGGCGCTTTACTCCGGCCTCACCACGATGTTGGGCGGCGGGACCGGCCCGGCAGCCGGAACGACAGCCACGACCTGCACACCAGGCCCCTGGCACATGCTACGGATGCTCCAGGCTGCCGATGGATTCCCCATGAATCTAGGCTTTTTCGGAAAAGGCAATGCGAGCTTGGCTCTGGGTCTGATTGAACAAATTGAGGCTGGAGCGTGTGGATTGAAACTTCATGAAGACTGGGGGACGACTCCCGCCGCCATCGATCGTTGCCTCTCTGTCGCAGATGACATGGACGTGCAAGTGCTTATCCACACTGACACGCTGAACGAGAGCGGATTTGTCGAAAATACCATCGCTGCCTTCAAGGGTAGAACTATTCACACTTTTCACACGGAAGGGGCTGGTGGCGGACACGCTCCAGACATTATCAAAGTCTGTGGTGAGGCAAATGTTATTCCATCTTCGACAAGTCCGACGCGGCCCTACACGGCGAATACGCTCGAAGAAGCTCTCGATATGGTTATGGTCACTCATCACCTCGACGCTCGTATTCCTGAGGATGTTGCCTTCGCTGAAAGTCGAATCCGCAAGGAGACTATAGCAGCGGAGGATATTTTGCATGATCTGGGTGCGCTCTCGATTATTTCGTCGGATAGTCAGGCCATGGGTCGCGTAGGCGAAGTGATACTTCGTACGTGGCAGACCGCCGATAAAATGAGGAAACAATTCGGCAGGCTATCAGAGGAGACAGGCGATAACGACAATTTCAGGGCGCGGCGCTATATCTCGAAATACACGATCAATCCCGCGATAGCCCAAGGTATTTCTTCTTATGTTGGCTCGATTGAGACCGGAAAGCTTGCCGATCTCTGCGTGTGGGATCCAGCCTTCTTCGGCGTAAAGCCTTCCATGGTGCTGAAAAGTGGCGTGATCGCCGCTGCAATCATGGGTGACCCAAACGCTTCCATTCCTAATCCCCAACCGGAATATTATCGGCCAATGTTCGGCGCGTTTGGCGGCTGCATGATAGAAAGCTCAGTTACATTCGTCAGCCAAGCCGTATTGGAAAACAGCGTGACCCTCGGACTTGCAAAGAAACTTCTGCCAGTCATGAACACGCGCAAAATCGGCAAACATTCAATGGTCTTGAATAGTGCCACCCCCCGTATGGAAGTTGACCCGGAAACCTACGAAGTGCGAGCCGATGGCCGACTTCTCACCTGCGAACCAGCAAAGGTGCTACCCATGGCACAACGTTATTTTCTCTATTGAGGATGACAATGCAAAATGCTTCCATTCATCGCCCCGCTGGACATTGGCCGAAAGAAAAAGCTGCAGGCACACTCACGCTCGATTTTGATGCGCGCCATCGCCGCCGCATTCGCCTTACTGCTGATCAGGGGGAAGCTGTCCTTCTCGACCTGCCAAAGGCCGTCGCAATGTCGGACGGAGATGGATTGCAACTGGACGACGGAAGGTGGCTGGAGGTCCACGCCGCTACGGAGTCCATCGTCGAAGTCCGGCACAAAAATTCTCATCAACTTGCGCGGCTTGCTTGGCATCTGGGAAACCGACATTTGCCGACGGAAATTCGGGACGAGGTTCTTCGCATTCGCCCCGACCATGTGATCGAGGATATGCTCCGCGGTTTCGGAGCGGATCTCGTGAAGGTACAGGTCCCCTTCCAGCCCGAAGGCGGCGCATACGGCGGCAACGGCCACCATCTCGACCATTCTGACAGCGGGCATAATCATGACTAACGCGCAGTGCAGCACCCGGGCGCTGACGCTCTTAAGGTTACAGAGCTGGCTTTCCCCGGCATTCCCTATCGGTTCTTACAGCTATTCTCATGGCCTCGAATGGGCCGTCGAAGCCGGACACATAAATAACTCCGTAAGTCTAGTCGACTGGCTGGAAGCTGATCTGCGCTACGGATCGGGAAGAAATGAAGCCATTTTTTTCAACGAAGCCTGGTGCTGTACTCGAGATGACGATCGCGCGAGGCTATTTGAAATAGCAGAACTGGCGGCCGCCTTTCGCGGGACATCGGAATTTGCGCTTGAGTCATCGCAGCAGGCGTCCGCATGCCACTCGATGCTTCGGCGGGTGTGGCCAGATCGGCTCTTGGACGCACTTTCGCAACGGCTTTCAGAGCGGCATGTTCCGCCCGCTCTATCCGTTGTAATTGGAGCACGTTCTGCAAGGGAAGGCATTCCAGTTGGTCTCGCCTTGCCCGCTTTTCTACAAAGTTATCTCGCCAATTTGGTGAACGCGGGAGTGCGACTTATTCCACTCGGTCAAACGGATGGGCAACTTGCGATCGCGGCGCTCGAAGGAGCGGTGCTTGCTACGAGCGCTCAAGCCAGAAACGCGACGATTGAGGATCTTGGGTCTAGTGCTTTCATGGTGGATCTCGCTTCAATGGCGCATGAAACTCAATATACGAGGCTGTTTCGCTCATGACTTTTCTTGCTAGCACGAACTCCAAAAATCACCCATTGCGAGTCGGAATCGGCGGCCCAGTTGGCTCAGGTAAGACTGCCCTCGTTGAAGCGCTGTGCAAGCGGCTCCGGCACAGCTTCGACATTTACGTGATTACAAACGACATCTATACGAAGGAAGACCAGCTCATACTGACGCGCGCCGAAGCCTTGCCTGCGGAGCGCATCATGGGCGTTGAAACAGGTGGCTGTCCTCACACGGCAATTCGGGAGGACGCTTCTATGAACCTCGCCGCCATTGACGACATGAACCAGAAATTCCCTCACGCGGAATTGTGCTTCATCGAGTCAGGGGGCGATAACCTTGCGGCAACCTTCAGCCCCGAGTTGGCCGACTTGACGATCTATGTGATCGATGTCGCGGAAGGCGAAAAAATTCCGCGCAAGGGCGGCCCCGGAATCACGCGCTCCGATCTTCTGATTATCAACAAAATTGATTTAGCTCCCTTCGTTGGTGCAAACCTCGCCGTAATGGAGTCGGACACACAAAGAATGCGCGTAAACCGGCCCTTTGTTTTCACGAATCTGAAGAGTGGCGAGGGCGTCGAACAAATCGCAAACTTTATTATTGAGAAGGGCGGATTAGCAGAGTCGGCTCCCTAGCTGTCCGATCAATGCTGCCTTCCGACATGGAAGATGGGCGACAGGCGATAACCGAGCTTCGGCGCAGTAGTTGGACTTTGTAAGGATAATCGGGAGCTCACACGTTTCTTGCGCATGTCACACAAGATCTGTGAAGAACACCACGATGTCGCGACCGCCAGCTTAATCGAAACCTGGATCGACGAGACTGAACGACGCACGTGGTTTTTATCAGAAGTGGTACGCGATCATTGACCGCGAGCGCTCCGCGCAGCGGGACTCTTCGCTCGATAGGGAGAAGTGCAATGGATATCGTCTCACGAGGCTTTTCAGGTCGACGCGGCCCCGCAGATGCAAAGCTACCGCCAGGGCAGTACCTCACTACTGACTTCCCCGTTTTGTCTGCGGGACCGACTCCACACGTGCCGCTAGATAAGTGGGAATTTACGATCAACGAGGGCCTTGATGTTTTGCGGCGATGGGATTGGAAATCGTTTCGCGAGTTGCCCACTGAGACCTTCACCGCTGATCTGCACTGCGTTACTCGATGGTCGAAACTCGGGACATATTGGGAAGGTGTTTCCCTCGATACGATGTTTGCTGATGTAAAAACCGATGCTTCCTATGCTCTCGTGCATTCGTATGGTGACTACACCACAAATCTGCCTCTTGAAGATCTCATGGACAAGCGGGCGTGGATCGCGTTCCGATTTGACGACGACGATCTCGCGCCCGAACACGGTGGCCCTGCACGGCTCCTTGTCCCCCATCTTTATTTGTGGAAGAGCGCCAAATGGGTGCGAGGTATCACACTGACGGACGAGGATGAGCCTGGCTTTTGGGAAAGCCTCGGCTACCACATTTACGGGGACCCCTGGCGAGAGCAGCGTTATTCGGGAGACGAGTGATGTGGCGTGTTGGAACGGTCATTGCCCTTCACGACGAAACGGCAACGGCACGCACTATTAGTCTCGAAGTTCCAGATTGGCCGGGTCATGTCGCTGGCCAGCATGTTGACCTACGTTTGACCGCGTCCGATGGATATTCTGCGGTTAGGTCATATTCGATCGCTTCAGCGCAGAACTCCGAACATCGCGTTGAAATAACGGTCGAACGACTGCCTAGTGGCGAAGTGTCACCATACCTGACACAACAAGTCGCGGTCGGCGATCGTCTGGAGTTGCGCGGTCCGATTGGCGGCTGGTTTGTGTGGCGCAGTCAACAGGATGAAGCGGTCCAGCTAATCGCTGGCGGCTCAGGCATCGTTCCGCTGATGGCGATGATTCGGTCGCGAGCTTCGGCGGGCAGCACCGCGCCTTTTCGACTGTTGTATTCCGTGCGCGAGCCTACTGCTGTATTTTACCGGGATGAATTGCGCATGCTCTCCGACAAGGACCAGTCTCTGAGGGTGACGTATGCATTCACGCGGACTGCTCCGAAGGATTGGCCGCGACCACCAAGCCGCGTAGATGCTGCCCTTATTACCGAAGCAACCTGGCCGCTCAATCTGAGCCCGTCTTGCTACGTCTGCGGTCCTACTCCATTTGTCGAAAGTGTGACGAACTTTCTTACTGCGTCGGGCAATAACCGCGACAAGATTCGAACAGAGCGTTTTGGACCCACAGGAGAGCGGAAATGAGTTCACAGTTTTCTTATCTTGACGGAAACGCCGCTGCAGGTGAATTGAGCAAAATATTCGCCATCGACGTTACGGGTGCGGAGAGCCAGTGCGCTAACTGCGGGGCAAAAATGCGCTTCGCGGAAACGCATTTATACGTCCAGGCACCGGGCTTCGTGGCCCGATGTCCAGTTTGCCAGTACATTCTCCTACGTCTTGCAAATGTTCGCGGTCGAATCTTCATAGACATGCGTGGCATGACATACTTCAGCTTCGATACAGATCATGCTTAGGAGAGATGGTCTCGATTCCCTTATTTCCAAAATGAGGAATCTCGGGATCTCGCGACCTGTGCGGGAACTCGAGATAAATGGGTCCAACTCTAATTTTGAGAATGAGCATTCGTGGCTATCGGTCGCCCAGTGTAATCTAGCTCAACTAGCCAGCACGATTTGAAATGAGCCATTGGCCCGACTGTTAGTCGCCTACTCTGATGAACCGATCCGGCTCAGAGGTTATCGTCGCTAGGTTTAGGCATCAGTGGCAGACGAGCGATCACTATGAACTCTAAAGAATATAGGTAGAGGCGAGAGGCGGCGAACGAATCCCACGATGAGCCCGCGGGTTGCCTCGAATTCGAGCGATTGATTTAATTTAACTGGAGCCCGAAGATTTTCAATAAATTAACTATGGAGGTCGTCATGCAAGATAAGCAACCAGCCTATTTCACCGCTTACCGCAGCATTAAACTTACTCGGGATACTCAGGGCGTGCTGGTAGGCGAGTTCCACAGCAACGGTGGTCCGCTGACCTTTACTGCGTCAGACCACACGGACTTTGTCGAGTGCTTTTATCGTATGTCACAGGACCGTGAAAACAAGATTGTGATCTTGACGGGCACAGGTGGGGAATTCATCCCAGGCATAGATTTTTCTTCCTTTGGCAATGTTGCCGATCCCGCAGTCTGGAGTCAGGCTCACGACGAAGGGGTTCAGATCCTGGAAAATCTGGCAAACATCCGTGTACCGATGATTGCTGCGATTGAAGGCCGTGCACATGTGCATTCCGAATACGCTCTGATTGCCGATGTAATTGTGGCGGGGGAAGGGGCCAGCTTTAATGACTTGCCACATTATGCGGGGGGTATTGTGCCGGGAGATGGGATTTTTACGGCATGGAGTTATCGGGCCGGGGCAGGAAGGGCGGAAGCGTTTCTGCTGAATCCAAGTCCGGTGACGGCGCAATCCGCTTACGAATGGGGAGTGGTTAGCGAAATCGTGGCAAATGGAAACGCGCTTGCCCGAGCTCGTGAATTGGCCATGGTGTACCTAAGAGCTCCCGAGGTCACTAGGCGGAACACACGTGCACATTTCATTCAGCCGTTGAAGGAGCGCATCGTGCGAGAGGTCGGCTACGGGCTCTCCATGGAAGGCGCTTCGGCTGCGGCCTTGGTCAAATCGATGCAAGCGGTACGTTGATGAAGACGCTCCGATCTGATGCATGGGAGTAAGCGTTGTAATTGAAAAGTTCTACCTATCGAATCAGACGTTCGTCGCGACTGTTGCGGCAACGGCAATCAGGACTACTGAACGGAGGAACGGCCGGTGCCAAAGAAATTCGCAGGGAAAATAGCCGTAGTCACGGGAGGGTCCACAGGCATTGGCCTTGCCACCGCGAAGCGGTTCGTTGAGGAAGGAATGGACCACGTTTTTATAACTGGCCGGCGGGAAGACAGTCTGGACGCCGCCACGGCTGAAATCGGCAGGAACGTCACTGCTGTGAAAGGCGATGTTGCGAATTTATCTGACCTGGATCGTTTGTACGATGCGGTAAAAAAACATCAACACCCGATCGACGTTATCTTCGCGAATGCAGGTCTAGCCAAACTAGCCACCTTCGGTACTGTTGATGAAGAGTTTTTCGACCTTCACTTCGACGCCAACGTCAAAGGACTGTTCTTTTCTGTGCAGAAAGGCCTTACTTTCCTGAGGGATGGCGGTTCGATCATCCTCACCGGATCAATCGCTGATACGAAAGGGTTTCCCGCGATGAGTGTGTATAGCGCGACGAAGGCTGCCGTTCGTTCGTTTGCGCGGACTTGGACGAATGATCTGCGGGACCGACGTATCCGCGTGAATGTCCTCAGCCCCGGCCACATCGACACTCCGATCCTGCAAGGTCTGCGACAAGGCGAGGCACTAACAATGATGAAGAAAGACATGGCGAATAACGTTCCACTCGGCAGGTTGGGAGATCCGGACGAGATCGCCAAAGTCGTCTCATTCCTTGCCTCCGATGAGGCCAGCTATGTGTCAGGCACGGAGGTCTATGTTGATGGAGGCGTCGCGCAAGTCTAAGCGTCTCGAACGACTTCATACGCAGAAGCCCAATGGCGAATCTTCAAGTCTCGTTTAGAAAGCCAAGCCGGACGACGTCGCGGACGTAATTGCGTTTTTAGCCTCGGACAGGGCTCCTGCGCTGAAAGGCAGGAAACGAATGAGTTCGAACACGGTTGCGGCGCAGGACAACCTGAAGAAGGTTCGCAAGGAAACAGATTGCTTGGGCCCAGTGAATGTTCCTGCGGACAAGCACTGGGGCGCGCAGACGCAGCGCTCATTCGAACATTTCAGTATCGGACACGACCTTATACCACGGGAGATGATCGCAGCATATTCCACGCTGAAAAGGGCGGCTGCAAATGCAAACTACGCGGGCAGGCGATTCGGTGACCTGCAACACCGGCTTATCGTCCAAGTGGCGTCCTTAACATGGCGGTGTACTCCCGTCCGTGCTGGTCCTGGAAAATAATCATCGACATCAAACACGATCGCGTCGACAAGGAAGCTGGCAAGCGAATCGACTGCCCAATGTTGCATCTGTGGGCCTAGTCTGGCCCGCTTGGCACTTTCTACGGAAAGGATGGGCGCCACTTGGGAATTTGGCGGCAAAGGGTTACGCACGCACGTGGAGAGGCGATGAAGGGCGGCCACTTTTTCCCTGAGGGGAACCCCGACGAGACTACCCCTATCGTCAACCCAGTATCGCCCAGTATCAAAAGGGTTACTTCACATCGCTTAATAAACGCTTGATTTACTTGGCTGATTCCGCAAATGCCAAGGTGTACCAAAGGAAGTGTTTTGATACAGCGCTTTATCCCGACTCAACTACCCAAAAACTCATTCAAGCGATCCGTTATCAGTTCTCGGCGTTTTTGAAGGAATGTCTCATAGTTCTGGATTCCTAGAAGGGCGGGCTCCGTTGGGATGCATTGTGCTTCAAACGGTGCAAAGCCGGATTTATCGATTATTGTTGGAAAATACTGGTTTGGCGGCTTGTCACTAATCTGGCGGTTGGTCTTCCCAGAGATGAAGCAAAGATTTGAGATATCGTCCGCCTCACGGCCGGTGTGGCTGGATTTGAGGATGGCTTGGGGGAAGATGTGGTGAAACTGTAGCTTATGTTGGGATCCGGAATGATCGAGCGCGATGGCGAGCTGCGACTTCCAGTCCTTGGCGTCGTTGGCGCGGAATGCTAGGAACATTGTTTTGAAGAGCGAACTTCGCTGGCTGCGGCCTTTGAGTTCCTCCGACGCAATCTCCAGTCGGCCAACCTGCTGGCGGAGCCGATCGATCATTTCTTGGGCTCCGCCTCCGGCTCGAATAATAGCGAGGTCTTGATCGAGAATCGTTTCGCTCGACCCGCGAGAGTAGCGTCCTTTAGCATTTGCCACGAGCACCCAATAGCGCAAGCGTTCGGATTCTTTGGGCGACAGTTCGTAGTTGCGCTTATGTCCGTAGTAAGCGATTGCGATCAATATGAATGGGGAGGAAAGCAGGGCTGGGCTTTCAATTCCGGCATTGTTCTTCAGAAAGTTCAGCGCATATTCCATCCCGCGGCAGCTCTCTGTCCAACCCGTTTGTAGAGCTTCGACTCGAAGGTTTCCCACTGTAAGAAACCGTGACTGACCAGTCGTGAAAACGACCAGGTTCTTAAGGAAAATACCGAGGTCCAAATCGAATCCGGTATTTCCGCACTGCTTTTGAAAGGTCTGGAAGATCTTTAGTGAGTTTCGCCACTTGGCGGTAATTTGAGCAAGTGCTAAATCGGAGCTGCGCAATTTGGCTCCAAGTGAGTTAACGCGCACGAATATCTCGGTGACCTCATCGTAAGAAAGCCGCCGCTCCAGCACATCCATCCGGTACACATACTTGCGGATGCCACGCAGTCGTGCGAGCCGCTGGCTGTAACGCTCATAATTGGGGTCGTCGAAACCAGTCACTCCTGCATGTTTTAAGAAGCCTGCATCATTGTCTGCCTTGAATACATCCGTGACTTTCACCCATTTTGGCAACTGCTCCAGCTTTCGGGTCGTCACAACGAAGGTCATTCGGTCGAAGCGCTTTTGTAGCTCATCGTCACTCGAATCTGTCTCGTCGTCGCTCCGATCATCATCGTCCTCGTCGCTACCTTCTTCCTCTACTTCTGTAACCACCGCCAAATTGTCGGGATGGTCAAGATTGAAGAGCAGTTCGATTGGCTTCTTGCGTCCACGCACCTTGACCATTTCGCCCCGGATTACTGCGGAAAGAGAGGTTAGACGCTGCTGGCCATCGAGTAATAGCCGTGTGCTCTGATAAGGGTTGATCTGTTGGGTGACGGCCATCTCTTGAAGCGGCACTGCTTCATCGGTCTCCCATAACAAAATTGCACCCGACGGATACCCGCGATAAAGGGAGTCCAATAAGTCACGCACACGAGTGGAACGCCACACATAGCGGCGCTGCATTTCCGGTAAACGCAGTTCACCCCGCTCGATCATGCAGACCAGCTCTTCAACCGATGCTTCTGCTTTGGCCATGAAGCGCTCCTAACTCGATATGAGACGGCAAAGACATTCGCACCAATTCACTGACCCTCTTCTCCATAATTGGCGACGAGGGCGTTGTGCAATTCACGCATGTCCTCGTATTCAGGACGGTCCGCGAATTTGGCAAGATCGAACCCGCGGCAAATTTCGATATCTTTCGGAGAGATATAGTTTAGGTGGATTAAGCTTGCCTCAATTTCCTGCTTCGGATCTGAGTATTCGCGTTCCTCGATATTAGAGCTATCAACCAGAAACCGACCATAGACTTCCAGGATGATTGGGTTCATGTGTCGTTGAATGTTAGCCACTTCGCGCATCATCTCGGCAATCTCTGCATCAATGCTTTCTCGATCATTGAAGAAAACTGTTCCACTGGGATGCGCGATTTTGTTCCTGCGTTTTACAAACTTTGCGAACTCGCCGACCTGACTGTTTTCGCAGCCGATGAGCTTGAGGAATCTGAAGATCTGCGATTCTTTCAGCCTTTCGTAGAACTTGAAGGGCGTGTCGGCGTCCAGCAACGTCATCTCGGACTCGCTCTGAAAGCCGATAAGCGCTTTCTTGAAATCCAATTCTCGAACGAGACGAATCTGCCAGATTGCAAAACTGACGAAGCTCATATAAAGCAGATGGAAAGCGAGGCTCGAGAATTCGTATTTGCCGGTGGCGTAGTTACTTTGGAAAGCATCCCAAAGAAATTTGATGTATGCATCCTCCGACTGTGCTTTAAACGAAACTGGGAGGTAGCTTCCTAGTCCAAGAGCTTCGTCCATAACTCAATCCTCCGGAGTAGCGGTCATTTCTTCCCCCCAAACGCGCGCAAGGGTGGCCTGAATTTTCTTATCGAATTTGTCCACCAGACTGCTATTGCCGGCGACTAGCGATTGCTCTGATTTTATCTCGGAGACGATAGCTAGCTGCGTTGCGAGCGGTGGCAGCGGAATCTCGGTCTCGAATAATTGCGATCGATTGATCTTAGGAATGCTTGCTCGTTCGTAATAGCCGCGAATCCGCTCATTAAAGGTATCCGACAGCATATAGGTCGCAAGATAAGTGATTTGAACTTTGGAGGGATCGGGCAGTAGGGGATACATATCAGAGCTGCAATAACCATGCATATCAACAATCGTTAACTTATTGAGGTAGGGTCGAATTTTGCTGTAGAGCAAGCGCTCCCCAGCAAATTCGTAGACGGGGCCATTCACTCGCTGAGCTTGAGCGGTCTCCATCTTCAACAACTTGCCCGTATGTGATTCGATGCTGTCAGCACCGAAATAAGGAAGTGCGAGGTCTACATCAGTAGTGATTGTCCCGCCTAATGCACAGATATTTCCAAGTTGCACCATCGGCCAACTGGGATGGACAGAAATGTGGGGGCGGTAGTTGTCGAGGACAGTGCGAGCGCCATCGATGATTTTCTGGTAACCCTCAATCTCTGCCACGACTTCTTTCTGCACCTCAAGCGGCGGGAGGGGAATTTGAAGTTTCTCAATGTCCCCTCGACTGATCGACGCAAAAACTGCGCCTGCATCGCCTTTAATGTGCTCCTCTTGGCTTCTAAGGAAGTAGAAGGCATATGAAGACATGAGCCTGCCCTCCGAAGGTTTGATCGCCGCTAAACCTCGACCAATGCAAATTTTCTGAGTGGCAAGATTCACTGGCCCAACCGGGGCACGGACTGAAATGAGGATGTCGCCAGCATCTGCGAAACGTTGAGGTTCAGTTGTCCATGTCGTCGGAGCGCCTATGAACATTTCCCCGAACTCAGTTTTGCCCTGATAAAACGGAGTTCCATTCCCTGTTTCATTGTAGGACTCGCCGGGTGGTGATTGACCCGCCACGACTTCGGCGACTTCCCCCAGTGGGATAATTGGATATCGAGTCGCTCTTATTGCACCCTCTCGATACCGCTCCCCGCTGAGGTTGTAGTCGCCATTCGCGGCGATTTTGTCTTTCGGGACAATCAGCCCACTTGTGATCTTGAGATCGTCAAGCGCCCCCCGTCTACGTACGGCCTGGAGGTAAGCGTCAAGTTCGGCTTTGACCAGTGGGAGATCGCTGTGCACTGCGCAAAGCTCCGGCTTGTCACCTTTATCATTGCAAAGCGGTTTGCGTTGCGCCCCCAGCCCATATCCATCCTTTTCTATCCTGAAAAAAACAATACCCTCGCATTGTCGTGCAATTGATTTGTCGAGGATCAGGATCGAGGTCTTTACGCCGGAATAGGGATTGAAACAGCCCGCAGGGAGAGAGATAACGGCGACGAGGGAGTTCTCGACGAGCATTTTCCTCAAGTCTTTGTATGCGTCCTGGCTCTGGAAGATGATGCCTTCGGGGACGATAATACCGGCGCGGCCTATGGGCGTGAGGTGCTCCGCCATGTAGTCCACGAAGAGGACTTCGCTACGCTTGGCCTGAATGGAAAATCGCTTGTGCGGTTTGATCCCTCCTTTCGGCGACATGAACGGCGGGTTCGCCAGGATAACGTCGGCGACTTCATTCCAGCGTTCTTCGGATGTAAGAGTGTCATATTCATAGATGTGTGGGTCGGTGAATCCGTGAAGGTACAGATTAACCAACGAAAGTCGCACCATGTCGGGGGAGATGTCGTAGCCTCTCACATTTTGAGCAAGACGGCCCTTGTCATCTGGGTTCAACCTGCTGTGACCTTTTGCATCGATGTTGGTTTTAAGAATATGTTTGTACGCCGATATGAGAAAGCCTGCTGTACCGCAAGCTGGATCGAGGATTTTGTCCTTTTTTGTGGGATCAACAATTCCAACTATGAAATCGATAATGTGACGCGGAGTGCGGAACTGTCCGGCATCCCCCTGGGAGCCAAGCACACTCAGTAGATATTCAAAAGCGTCGCCCAAACGTTCACTATGGTCGTATTTAAACTCATCGATAATTTTCAGAAACGCTTTTAATGTTTCGGGGTCGCGGTAGGGCAGATAGGCGTTCTTGAAAATCTCCCGGAAGAGCAGCGGTATACCCGGGTTCTCTGGCATCTTAGAGATGCCATCGGCGTAAAGTCCCAGCATTTCGTGGCCGCCGAGGCTTGGACTCATGATCTTGGACCAACCGTAGCGTGCAAACTCTTTCGTGAAGAATTTTCGTTTGCCTCCGAGTTCCTCGGACTCAGAATCCATATCGTCCATAAATTTGTAGATCAGGGCGATGGTGATCTGCTCCACCTGTGATTTAGGGTCGGGTACTTTGCCCACCAGGATGTCGCGGGCCGTGTCGATGCGGCGTTTTGTATCTGTGTCGAGCATTTCGGTCCTTTATGCCGCGAATTTATTAAGGGGAACGTAGTCCCGAATGTAGTCGGGAATCAGCTCTCGGTATTTTTCCGGAACAGCCTTCAAATCCCCGAAGGAAAATATCGGGTTGGTGGCAAGATCTGTATAGTGTTGGGTCTCCATCACGTGGCGAACGTGATCGCTGATAACATAGGCCTTGAAATAATTTTTGATTGCCGGGATGGCCTCAGCCTCTTCCGGCTTGTAATCGGCGACAAATTTCGCAAATTCCTCTTCGAGCAGTTCGTCCTTGGATTTGAAACGCGGGATGAGGCCAAAGATTTTCTCGATAATCTCTCTCAACGTCAGCCGGCGGTCCACTTCGGCGGCTTTGCGCAGCTTGTCGAGAGTATAGTACTGCTCAGGCTTATTAAAGACTTCCTCGTTTACGTAGTCGATTACGCGATCCCACTGTCCGGCTTCAACTGCATTTGCGATAACTTCATTCTCGCGCACGGTGTTCTCGAATCGCTGGAAGAACATCCGGTCGATTCTCATGCCCTCGTGGCCAATTTGTTCTTCTTTGATTGTCGAGAGAATATCAGCACCGAGATGATCGTAAGTGCGAACCGACCCACCGGTATTTCCTTCGTCATCTTCGCCCCGCTCGGCTTCTGCGCCTGTCGGCTGAGGGAGCTGGATCACTTGGTCGTAGTCGAACTCTTCCTCAAAATACTCGCAGTTGGCAAAGAAATCGAAGAGCTTGTACGAGCTCTTCTGTGCCACCTTAATGCTGTCCTTGAGGTTTTCATCGAAAAGTTGCTCAAGGAAATTGTGTTTTCGTGTGCCGCGGCCCTTGATCTGAATGAACTCTGTAGGCGAAAAGATGGGGCGGAAGAGGCCGAGGTTGAGAATGTCAGGACAATCGTAGCCCGTGGTCATCATTCCGACGGTGACGCACACCCGGGCCTTGCTCGTCTTGTATGTGTCGATAAAGTTCGCTGAGCCCAGCAGGTTATTGTTCGTAAAGTTTATCGTGAACTGCTGCGCATCTGGGACCTGGGATGTGACCTGGACTGCAAAATCGGATTGATATTTCCCCGGGAACATCTTGTCAGCCATCTGATTCAGTATCTGCGCGAGTTTTGCCGCATGATTTTGGCTCACGGCAAAGATGATGGATTTCCCTACCTCGCCGCTGATGGGATCGCGCAAAGAGTTTTCCAGAAAAGTCTTGCAGAACAGTTCGTTGGTTGTTTTTGAGAAGAAACGCTTCTCGAATTGGCGCTGTTTGAAGGTTTCGGACTGATCCTCACCGTGCTCGTCGGTGAAGGCCACCACAAAACCTTGTTCGGACAGCAGCTGAGTCGTCACAGTCGTGCGGGCGTCCACCACGACCGGATTTACGAGATATCCGTCTTTGACGCCATCAAGCAGCGTATAGCGAAAAGTCGGTTCACCGTCCGTGCAGCCGAAGGTGCGATAAGTATCCAGAAGGACGCGGCGTTCAAACTCGCGCGGGTCGTTTGTGGTTGCATTCGACCTATCGAAGTTCTTCAGATAATCCTTGGGGGTTGCGGTCAGCCCAAGCTTGTAACCAATGAAATGGTCGAATACTGCGCGAGCATTCCCGCCAATCGACCGGTGTGCCTCATCTGAGATAACGAGGTCGAAATCTGTTGGTGAAAAGAGGTCTTGATATTTGTTGTTGAACAAAAACGATTGAACAGTGCTGACCACAATTTCCGCGTGCCGCCAGTCATCGCGATTCTCTTTGTAAATTACGGTTTTGTAGTCGCTTGAGAGAACGGCGACAAACGCCTTTTTCGCCTGGTCTTCTAATTCGAGTCGATCTACCAGGAACAGAACGCGGTGAGCATTCCCGGAGCGCAGAAATAGTTTGATGATCGCGGCAGCCGTTAAGGTTTTGCCCGTCCCGGTCGCCATCTCAAAGAGAAAGCGATCTTTGCCCTTTTTTACCGCCTCCTGAACCTTGTGTACAGCTTTTTGCTGGTAGCGGCGAAGGAAACGGAGCCTATTTAGGGTGATGAAGCCGGCCCGTTCAGCCTCATTTCGCCAGGCGGCTTCGGATTGATAATTCGGCCGCTGGGTGAGCACGATGTAGTCGGCTTCAACTCGTTCTTCGATCAGCCGCTTCGGGTCGGGCACGATCTTTTGATATCCCGTAACCGATTCAGGGGTAGGAAACGATGTAATGACGTAAGGATTGTCGCGCTCAAGGTCCCAAAAGTAGTGAAGATTCCCATTGGACAGAATTACGAAGCGGCATTTCTGAGAGATCGCGTATTTGCGTGCCTGCTCCTTAGCGACGAGAGGATGCTTATCTTCCGCTTTTGCTTCCAGAACGATGAATGGAAAACCCTTCGCGTCCAGAAGAAGAAAGTCGACGAACCCGTTTGAGGTCTTCTCGAAATTATTGCCGAGTGCATCCAAATCAGTCGATTTGATTGTGACGCGCGGTTCGAGCTGGATGTTGGCAGTCGAACTCCCGTCCGAAAAGAAACGCCAGCCCGCCGCTTCGAGCAGTTTATTGATCTTGATTCGGGCTGTGGCTTCTTTCATAAATGTCGAGTTATTACCGAAATTGAGCAAAGTTTTTCAGGCTATATTTGTTCCCACTTCTTGAAGCCACCCGAACAATTCGACCCCAGCCTTACCAAGTTTGCCGGAAGGCCGTTTCTTTTTAAGAATCGATGGGGCATTCGCCGCGCGATTGTCGGCCTGTTTTGTCATGGCTGTCTTGGCGATCCTGATCTGTACAGGGAATTGACCGCCCCAAGCTGTCGGTTCATGGCAGTCGGCTCTTGATATTGCGGCGAAAGGGCCACGTACCACTCCAGTATTGAAATTGAAGAGGTAAATATCGTCGCCAGGTTGGATTTCCATGCACCAAATGGCGTTCAATTGCGTAGTTCCGACAATCCATTTCTGCAGACACTCAGCCTCAGTTGTCTGGTCGCAGAGAAACATGTAAGAATTTGCCGTCGCATGCACAGACAACAAATCTACCATTCGCACTTTAATTGAAACAGTCTTGTTTTGTGCCAAGTTTGCTAGAGTGATAAGCGTTTGTATAAGTACACATTCTCTTAACATGCCGGTGGAGTTAAGCCGTGACCTGCGTATAATGACCTCCGCTCATCATTTAACTGCCGTGAAAATAGGTTGGACGTTTGCATTCGTGATGACATCCCGAAATCAAAGTTTTTGCCTGCGCTTACCGGAGATGCGAGCATGGCGTCTTTCGCTGAATACATCCAAATGCAGGTCACAGCGTCGGTCGAACTGCCCCTGGTCCACACAACTGAGTATTTTCGTTTGCCCGAAATCCAAAAAACTAACACGCTTCAAACACACAATTGTGCCATATTCAACGAACCTCTCCTGTACCTCTTTTACGGCCGTCCAGCATACCGGGACTCGTCTCAGACCAACCCAGCACGCGATATTGGGTTCTATCCAGTCTGCTTTGTGTTCCGACCTGACACGATAAGCAAGAAAGCCAGAAGACTCTACCCCTTTGACACCGGCGCTTCTCAAAAAGGCTTATACGAACCGGAGATCAGAGGAATAGACGCCCTAACGAGCTACAGAGTTCCAGGCGCTGTTGAGGGCGCTAGGAAGATCGTTAGTCGTTTCTTCGAGACAGAGGAGCAATATCTATCAAACAAGCCCAAAAACGGGCTCCGATTTTCTCCGAGCGAAATTGAGGCCGAGTCGTACTATCGGCTCATTACCGGTGGTGGAGATCCAAGTTGTGATGATCGACGTTCTGTTGTCGAAATTCAAATCGGCGAGCGCCTGGATCTACATCAAGGCATCATGGCTGTTGTGCTCCCAACTTGCTTCTTAGAGGACGAGGGATTGGCGAATGCGATCTTGAGAGGTTGGCATGCGCAGCCGTTAACATATGATGCAGACATTGGCATGCGGCCAATCGAATTTCACGGTACGATCCGCCATCTCGTCCGCCAGTTCTATCGGCAATCGAGGCTTCTGTGACTAACCCTTCTGAACTTCCACTTTTGGGATTCGTCAATCCGCGTGAACGACTCCCTGCATTCCTGATCCCGCTTTTTGGTACACCTTCAGATCTCTGGATCCAGGACGGCAAAAGCGACGGGATAGTTCTTCGATTTTCTCCCTGCATTGTCCCGACCGAGAAGATCATAATCACGCATGGCTACAAGCTATTGGCAAGAGTGGGAGATGCACTTGTCTATTCGTTTCAATTCTCAAGTGGCCGGATCGAAATTGGCGCCAAATCGGCTATCCAAAAGCTTTTGATTGAAAGCTTAGACGAATTCCGGGAATTTCCGTTCTTGATGATCGACATTCTCAAGTTCGTTAATAGGTTGGACGACCTTCCAGAGGCGATTCAAAAGGCCAAGGAAAGACTTTCGCAAAACGATTCCGGCATTGCGGAACAGTGGGCGCGGACGATGGGGGCACCCCAGCAACCATCTTTCTCGATTGGCGACGTTGTACAGAGAATGAATCAACCCGAAGCAATCGGTGTGGTCGTCGATGTCCGATCAGAGTCGCAAACCAAGTCTTGGAACTACGTGATTCAGTTTCCCGAAGGGCGACGCACCGTCACTGAGAATGCCATCCAGAAGTACACTCCGACTGCAGATCCTTGGCAGAGCCTCTCCCAGCATCGATTGTCTGGCTGGGACCATTTTGTTTACACGCTCACTTACCACCGTCTAAAACACCCTCCGGCAAGAATCGCTCGCTCCTTTGCTTCAGCAAGAACTCGCTTCTATCCTCATCAGTTCAAGCCGGTGCTGAAGTTCTTGGAGAACTCTGGGAAGCGAATCCTCATCGCAGACGACGTCGGTTTAGGTAAAACGATTGAAGCGGGATATATCCTCCGAGAATTAGACATGAGGCAAGGACAATTGGATCGTGTTCTTGTCGTCGTGCCGGCCCGACTTGTCCCGAAGTGGAAGAAAGAACTACGTGATCGGTTCGACGAGCATTTCGAGGCCGTTAAAGCAACAGAGTTGATAGGGCAGGCGGAGAAACTTCAAAAAGGGCGGGAGTTGGATTCTTTCCGTTGGATCATTTCTTACGAAAGTATTAGAGGAGAAGAAGTTCAGCGTGTGCTCGAAGCGACTCAGCTCCCAATAGATTTGTGGATCGCTGATGAGGCACATCGAATGCGGAATCCCGACACCCTTCAACATAAAGTTGGCGCAGCTCTTTCTAAGAGTAGTGACAATATTGTTTTTCTTTCTGCCACGCCCGTTCAGACGACATTAGATAACCTGTGGCATTTACTACGACTCTTGTCCCCTGAGGAATTTCGTGAACTACCGGTTTTTGAACAGCAGATGCGGGCAAATTTATTTCTGCTGAGAACACAACGAGCCCTCGCCCAGGATCCTCCGAACCTTGAACAAGCCCGCGATGCATGGGACGACTTCAGGAATATCTCGGCGGCGATGGCAACACCGACAACCGAACTCTCCCGGTCAGTTGAAGAGAGAATTCAGCTGCAGCAGCTGGAGCGACAACAAGCGAACGAACTTCAGAGTGATATTGGTCTTCTAAGCCCAACCGCCCACGTTATTTCCCGCACGCGCAAAGTACAGGCCTTACCTAACAGACCACTAAGGGACGCAGGATGGATTTCCGTAAAACTGTCTGGCGAGGAGAGGGCCATATACGACAGCGTGGAAGAATTGTGCAGGATGGCTTGGGGCCAACGAGATGATTCTTGGGGTTTTCAGATGAGCTTGCTCATGGCTTACAGGATCACTGCAAGCTGTATTCCGGCAGCCATGACATATTTCGAGGAGAAGTTGCGAGGAATCGCTCCAAGTTCCTTAGATTTAGGAGAGTTTGAGATTGAAGAAGATGACGCTGAGGGAGCGGGCGGAAAAGATACCGTTTGGACTGTTAAAGACGCTCGGGACCGCATCCAGCTCGTCCTTAATTCATATCGGGAGAGCCGCATCGGGGACTCTAAGCTAACTCAACTTACCGAAACTCTCGAACGGCTCTGGTCAGAAGACCAGCGTGGCAATCGTGATCGTCGAAAGGTTGTGATTTTCTCATATTTCCGTAGGACGCTCGAATATCTGTCCCGATCCCTGAGGGAACAGGGGCACGCTAATGAAATGATCCACGGCGGGATTCCTGTAGACGAACGCGAGAGAGCAATCGATGACTTTCTTGAACGCCCCGAAGTTCCCCTACTTTTGACTTCAGAAGTCGGCGGGGAAGGCATTGATCTTCAAAAGGCATCGGTTGTGATTAATTATGATCTGCCTTGGAATCCCATGGTTGTAGAGCAAAGGATTGGTCGTGTCGATCGTATTGGGCAGGAATCTCCAATCATTTATATCTTCAACTTCGTAGTTGAAAATTCGGTGGAAGAGCGAATCTTGGTGCGACTCCTGACCAGAATCCGCATCTTCGAGGAATCGATTGGCGAGGTTGATGACATCATTGGTGGCCAAATTGAAGAGCTCGCCAAGAAAACTCTTCGTGGGGAACTGGCCAACGAAGACTTGGAGAAAGTTCTACGTCAAACAGAGGACGCTTTGGGCCATCGGGTGAGTGAGGCCAAAAAGATGTTGTCCCAAGTCGATAGCCTTTTGGCTGCTGATCAAGCCTTGTTGGACGAGATTAACGCAGTCGTTGGCGAACGGCAGATACCTGCTGAGAGGGAATTATTATTTTTTTTAAATGGCTTTCTTGGAAAACGCTATTCAGGATGCCAATTCCCTGGCGAAGCCATTCGACAGGTCGTATCAGTTGATTTGCATGGACCGCTCGCGACGGATATGGAGCAGCGTTCGCTAACGCTCGGGGATGATGTTTTGCTATTTGCCAGGCGCATCGGGACAGGTTCAATTTCGTTGACCCTTTCGAGGGATGCAGCATACCGACATCCGCGCGCAGAACTAGTACACCTGAACCACCCAATATGCAGATTCGCGGTATCCGAGCTGCAAAAGAACACGGCAGAGCGCAGTGTAGCGTTCTCGGTCGCAACCGTTTCCGCGGTTCTAGCGCGGGGAGAGTACTTGTTCCTTCTTGCGTTTCTGCACATTCCGACGTTTCGTCCCAGCAGCAGGATGGCGCTAGTTCTGGTGCGAAGAGACACGGGAGAATTGGTTACTGATTCAGACTTAGCGATCGGAGTTCTACTGGAAATCCTGGAACGCGGGCGAGATGTACGTTCGTCGCCCATGCTGCCGGAAGAATTGGTAGTCATGAGAGAGAAGTTGCTGAGTGGCCTGAGTACTCTCAAGAGCGAATTAGAAGCAAAGGAGAAGAAGCTTGATCGAGCACGCCACGAACAACAATTCGCCTCGCAAATGGCGGGCTTTGAATTCAGGCTCATGCGCGCCCGTGGACGAGTAGATGTCCTAATAGCGTCGGGCGCGCAAGATTTTGCGGTGCGCATGGCAAGGTTTCAGCTCACAAAGGCTGAAAAGGAGCGAGATTCCTTTGTGCACGCAAAGCCCACTTCGGATTGGTCAGGAATTGAGCCGGAAGAAATCGCTGTCGGCATATTGCATGTGCAGGAGAGTTTCTAGATGCCCGCACGTTTTGTTCGACTCGGAATTGACTACGGCACAAGCGCCTCAAAATTGATTTTCAGAGATCCACTCGCTCCTGGCGGAGAGAAGGCATACACGATCATCCACAATAGCTCCATCAGGATTTCGTCATCGGTCGCAGTAAATGATCGAACACTTGTATTTGGCGATTCACCACTGGTCAGCAAAAATGAGGTTAATAAGACGTGGTTAGAGAGCGTCAAAATGAGAGTTGCGGGGGAGGTTACTGGAAGCTATCAGAAATATTGCCATGGACCTTTGTTGCCTCTGCCAGATGGTTTTACAGCCAAAGATCTAGCTATTCTGACGGTGTGGTTTCTCCTTAGCGAAGGGGCGGGCGCGATTTCCCGATTCCTACAGAATTCAGTCAATGATCTCCGAATTACGATGACACTTGGAATTCCAATGAGCTTTTACGAGGACGAAACGCTCCGACGCGCCTACCTCGAAATAGCGTTTACTGCTCGAGCAATCTATGATTCTTGCGGGCGAATGGGGGATTCTCGAATAGGATTCGATGATGCGCACGATATGCTCCGGAAACATCGACGCCTTCCGCTTGAAA
>Ga0210386_10000847_pt1 | contig 28090 bp, 23 predicted proteins | sample IncBWH32OmetaG_FD_160091 | JGI IMG/M metagenome (GOLD analysis project Ga0210386, IMG submission 160091) | Forest soil microbial communities from Barre Woods Harvard Forest LTER site, Petersham, Massachusetts, United States - Inc-BW-H-32-O ...
GCCGGATGAGGCCGCGGCAGCTGCATTCCAACAGTCGATTACCGAGCAGCGGTCGGGGTTGGGCTACGACATCGATGGTGTTGTCTACAAGATCGATGACCTGGCGTTGCAGCGGCGCCTGGGTTTCGTGGGTCGTGCGCCGCGCTGGGCGACGGCGTGGAAGTTCCCGGCCGAGCAGGCGATGACCGTGCTGCGCGGCATCGACATCCAGGTGGGACGGACCGGTGCATTAACGCCGGTGGCGCGGCTGGAGCCGGTGAATGTCGGCGGCGTTCTGGTGCAGAACGCGACGCTGCACAACGAGGACGAGATCGCACGCAAGGATATCCATATCGGCGATACCGTCGTGCTGCAGCGGGCGGGCGATGTGATTCCGCAGGTCGTTTCAGTGGTGAAAGAACGGCGACCGAAGGGCGCAAAGGCCTACAAATTCCCGGAGGTCTGCCCGGTGTGCGGCAGTCACGCGGTGCGACCGCCGGGCGAGGTGGTGCGTCGGTGTACCGGCGGGTTGATCTGTGAAGCGCAGCGGGTCGAGCGGCTGATCCATTCCGTATCTCGGCCAGCGTTCGATATCGACGGATTGGGCGAGAAGACGATCCGCGAGTTCTATGAGGAAGGGTGGTTGCAAGGGCCGCCCGACCTTTTCAAGCTGCCGGCGCGCGAGGCAGAGATCGCGCAACGCGAAGGATGGGGCGAGCTGTCGGCGCGCAACCTGTCGCGCGCGATCGAGGCCCGGCGCACCATCCCGCTGGCACGGTTCATCTATGCGCTGGGCATTCGCCGCATCGGTGAATCGAATGCGCGGCTGTTGGCGCGGCATTACGGCACGTATGACAACTGGCGCGCGCAGATGCGGGCGGCGACGACGGTGGGATCGGATGAGCGGCTGGCGCTCGGCAGCATTCTGGGCGTTGGTCCGACGATCGCCGAGGAACTGGCGGACTTCTTCGATGAGGAACGCAATGTCGCGACGCTGGATGCGTTGGTGGCTGAGCTGACGATCGAGGGTGCGGCGCCGGTTGAGGCGGCGGACAGTGAGCTGTCGGGCAAGACAATTGTCTTTACCGGGACGCTCGAGACGATGACACGCCCAGAGGCGAAGGCGCGGGCCGAGGCGCTGGGGGCCAAGGTTACTGACAGCGTGTCGAAGAAGACGGATCTGGTCGTGGTTGGTGCCGATGCCGGATCGAAAGCGCGCAAGGCGGTGGAGCTGGGGGTGAAGACGCTGACCGAGGCGGAGTGGCGCGATCTGGCGGGGATGGGTTGAGATGGCGCTATTTCAAGACCGCGAGCGCGGCGCGGCCGCACGCATCGGCGGTCAGCAGTGCGGCAAGGATGCCTCACATGTAGGTCTTGCCGGGCTTGTCGGCCAACTCGGCCTTGGTGGCGAAATGCGGCGGCGTCGCATCGCGTGTGGTCTGCATGGAGGTCAGCTTTGAATCTGGGCTGGCTTGCACCGCTGTCGGCTTGGCATCCAGCGACGAGAGCTTGGTTTCCAGCCGGGACGCGCTGGTGGCAAGATCGGCCTTCGTCGCGAAATGCGTCAGCATAGCGTCGCGCGTCCGTACGACCGGCGCGACGATCGTCTGCAGCTCGGTCGTTGTCGATTTCGGGTCGCTCGCATCGGTCTGCATCCGCAAGAGGCGCCACGCCGCGTCGCTGCCGTACTGCGGTTTACTGCTTGGTTCAACCGGTTCGTCCAAGGCGATTTTCCTGGGTTCGCGGCTCCAGCTTGCCACCCACATCCCAAGCAAGCGTTAATGCCGCCAGGCTGAATTGGCGGGGGTAGGCGGCATGGCGCGACGCGAGGACACCAAACGTATCGGTCTGCTGGCGCCGTCATCGAGCACGACGCAGGAGTATGAATACGGGCGTATTCTGCCCGGCGGCGTTACGCTGCATACCGCACGGCTGGTGCTGCGCACGGTCGATCTCAACGCCACGATCAGCGTTGTCGAGGAGATCGAGCAGGAAAGCCGCAAACTGAGCGACGCCGATGTGGATGTGATCGTGCTGGCGGCGACGGCGCCGTCGTCGCGCAAGGGACTTGGCTACGATCGCGAACTGATCGGCCGCATGGAGGCGTCGTCGGGCAAGCCGGCGACGACCGCGTCTACCGGGTTGATGCGGGCGCTTGATGTGTTGGGGGCACGCAAGATCGCCATCGCCGCGCCGTGGAGTGATGAGGTCAATCGGATCGCCGCCGCATTCATCGAGGCCAGTGGTGTGCGGGTGCTGACGCAGCGGGCGCTGGGGCATGTCGCCAATCTGGACATCGGTCTTCTCGATCCCACATCGGCGTTCGAGCTTGGCTGTGCTGTCGACCACAAGGACGCCGACGCGGTGATGTTGGCGTGTGGCAATTGGCGCACGCTGGGCATCGTCGATCGGCTGGAGGCGACGCTCGGCAAGCCGGTGGTGACGACGAATCAAGTCGCGCTGTGGGCGGCGCTGCGGCTGATCGGGCACACCGCGCCGGTGCCGGGGTGGGGTCGATTGCTGCGAACTGGCCTGTGACTCAGCCCATGTGACTCAGCCCAGAGGCGGTGTCGGTGGCATGGTCAGGAAGCCATGTGCGGTGTGCCAGAATGCCGCACGGTTCCGGCACGTTCCCAGCGCGTGCGCGGCGTTGGCAATGAGGGCGAACTGCCGGTCCCCGTTCGGGAGCTGACGGAAGAAGTCCCACAGATCCTCGTTCGTCGCGATGCCGTCATATTCGCCGCGGGCGACGCAGACCGGCGCGGTGATCTTCGTCGGATCCACCACGGGCAGATGCGCGGTCATGTCGAGATAGGTGCCGGTCGGCACGGTGTCGCCGTAAACCAGTTCGGCCTTGGCCAGAGCGGGGGCGACCGCGGGATCGGTGGTACCCGGCTTGTCGCGGGTGAAGATGCTCTCGATCATCGCCTTGTCACGCAGACGGCGATTGTGCGTGCGGTAGTACTCGACCTGCTCGGCGCGTTTGCCGAGCGTGGGTGACCCCTTGCCGGTGTAGGTCAGCGCGCTCAGCACCAGACGGTCGATGTGTTGCGGTGCCGCCATCGCAAAGGCACCCGCGCGCAGGGCACCGGAGGACTCGCCCGTGAAATGACAGCGTGTCTGGCCGGTCTCGTGCGCGATCACCGCCATCGCTGCGGTCAGGTCTGCGACGCCGCTGGCGATGTCGGAATTGCCGTCGGTGCGATCGGACGCGCCATAGCCCTCGTGATCCATCGTCCAGACGTCGTAGCCCCAGCGGGCGAAGGTATTCATGGTGGAGTATTCGCCGTGACCGGGCACGCTGAGATCCCAGCTCGCCAGCGCGGCGATCGAGGAGCCGTGCACCAGGAACAGGATCGGCAGCGGTTTCTCGCCGGGGCGCGGCGCGCCGATCCGCTTGCGATACATCGCGAGCTTGATGGTCTTTCCGTCGCGGGCTTTCTCGGCCCAATATTGCTGATGCCAGGGCACGGTTTCGGCGGCCGACGCTGACGCCGCCAAGGCGGTGCTGATCATGACCGCGCCCGTGAGCGCTGTGCGCCGTGATAGATCCTGTTGCATCTTGTTTCGCTCCCAGCCGTGACGAAGAGCAGCATCACTGCCCGTGTCCAGCCTACTCCGCGGCGCGCTGTGCCGCTACACCCGCCATCTGGCGCTCGACCAGTCGTGCATAGACGCCACGTTGCGCGAGCAGTGTCGCATGCGTTCCGGACTCGATGACACGGCCGGCATCCAGCACCAGGATCAGGTCGGCGGTGCGGATGGTGGACAGGCGATGTGCCACCACGATGGTGGTGCGGTTACGCATCAGCGCGTCCAGCGCCGTGCGCACTAACTGCTCGCTGATCGTGTCGAGGTGTGAGGTCGCTTCGTCCAGCACCAGGATCGGCGCGTCCTTCAGGAAGGCGCGCGCGATCGCCACGCGCTGGCGCTGGCCGCCGGAGAGCTGCACGCCGCGTTCGCCGACACGGGTTTGCAAACCTTCGGGCAGGCCGGTAATAAATTCAGCCAAGGCCGCCTGGTCCAAGGCGCGCTGCACCTGATCCGGTGTCGCATCGGGCCGGGCGAGGCGGACATTGGCCTCCAGCGTGTCGTTGAACAGATACGTATCCTGCGCCACCAACGCGATGCGCCCGCGCAGCCCGTCCAGCGTGAGCTGACGCAGGCCGACGCCGTCCAACTGGATTGCGCCGTGTTCGGGGTCCCAGAAGCGCAGCAGCAGGTTGGCGATGGTGGTCTTGCCGGCGCCGGATGGGCCGACCAATGCGACCGTCGCGCCCGGTGGCACCACGAAGCTGATATCGCGCAATGCCGGGATGGTGCGGCCGGGATAGGTGAAGGCAACATGATCGAATGAGACGCCCGACCCGCCGAGGGGCGAGGCTGGTGACAATGGTCCGTCGGTGATCGTGACCGGTTCGCCATGCACCACGTGCAGCCGTCCCGTCGACGCGATTGTATCCGCCAACTGCCGGCCCACCTGTGCGATCTCCGACACTGGCAGGAAGGCGGAGATCGAGACGAGGATCAGCAGCGGCAGCATCGGCGCGGCTATCCAGCCATGCATCACCAGTGGCGCGCCGACCGCGGCCACCGCAAGCCCGCCCAGTCCGGTTGCAACTTCCAGCCCCGCTGTCTGCGTTGCCAGATCGCCCAGCAGTACCTGCCGCAGCTCCTGGCTGCGCCGTGCGATGCGCATGAACTCGTCACGCCGGCGTCCCACCGCCGCGAAGCTCACCAGCTCCGCCAATCCTTGGATAGTTTCGGTCGTGTAGGCACCCAGCTCGGCCAGCGCGCCGCGCGACGCGGACCCCAAGCGATCGATTTTCTTCCGGCCCAGGAACGGTGACGCGCCCGCGTAAGCCAGGAACGGCAGCAGCGCCAAAGCCAGCGGCCAGGCGATCCACGTCAGCGCGCCTAGCACCGACAGTGGCACCAGCACTGCGACGAAGGCGGGCGCCACAGTGTGGGCGTAGAAGTATTCGACCGTCTCGACGTCCTGCGTGGCTAGCGCCACCAGATCGCCGGACCGTCGCCGTAACAGATAGGCCGGCGTCAAGGCATCCAGCTTGCGATAGAGGTCGACGCGCATCTCGGCCAGCAACGGATAGGCCATGGCATGCGCCAGCCAGGATTCCAGCCAGTGCAGCAGCGCGGTCGCGGGGGCCGCTGCCAGCAGCGCGATGACCAGGGCCATGGTCGGCGCACCCGCCTTCACCGCGCCGATGGTCAACGCGCCTAGCACGCCGACGCCGATGAAGGACGCCACGCGGCCGATGCCGCACAGCACGACCACGGCCAGTTGGCGCCGCCATGGCCAGATGAAGCCGAGGAGCGTACGGATTGTTTCCTGCCAGCCAACCTGTGCGGCGTCCTCGGACAATGCGCGCTGCACGGGTGTGGTGGCGGTCTCCTCGGCCGCCGCAGCGGTGCGCACCAGCGCGGGCAGCGCATCGATCGTATCGTCGTGCTCCGCGAGCTGGGGGCCCATCAGCCGGCGATATGGCCCGTTCTGCACGATCAGTTGTGTATGCGTGCCGGACTGCGCGACGTGACCTTCTTCCAGCACCAGGATGCGGTCGGCACCGATCACCCTGGACAGGCGATGCGCCAGGATCAGCGTGGTGCGGTTGCGCATGAGCCGGTCAAGCGCCTGCTGGATCACCGCCTCGTTCTCGGCATCGACGGAGGACAGCGCCTCGTCCAGTACCAGGATCGGCGCGTCACGCAGCAGGGCGCGGGCGATGGCAATGCGCTGGCGTTGTCCGCCGGACAGCCGCGTGCCGCGCTCACCGATCACCGTATCATAGCCCTCGGGCAGCGCGGTGATGAACTCGTGCGCATTGGCGGCGCGGGCGGCTTCGATCAGTTCGGCGTCGGTCGCCTCCGGTCGGCTGAGGCGGAGATTGTCGGCCACGCTGCCATGGAACAGGTAGGTGTCCTGCGCTACCACCGCGATCATGCGGCGCACTGCGTCCGGATCGAGCGTCCGCAGGTCCCGCCCGCCGATGCGGATCGTTCCGGCCTCGGGATCATGCAGCCGCAACAGCAGCCGCACGATGGTGGACTTGCCGGAGCCACTGGGCCCGACGATGCCAACACGCTCACCAGCGGTGATCGCAAAGTCCAGGCCTTGATGCGCCGCGCGGCGACCGCCGGGATAGGCGAAGCCGACCTGCTCGAACGTGATGCTGGGGGAGAGCGCTGTTGTGACGGGATGCGCCGGGGCGGCGGGCGCGGTGACAGGCGTGTCCAGCAGCGCATTGATACCGGCGGCGGCAGCCTGGCCGACCATGCCCTGGTGCAGCACGGTGCGCAGCTCACGCAGCGGACGGAACACCTCGGTGCCCGCCATCAGCACGATCAGCAGCGCGGTCAGGCTCATGTCGGCGTGCTGCACACGCCAGGCGCCGAGAGCCAGCGCTGCTGCGGCCCCCATGGCCACGCCCAGGTCGGTAAAGCCGCGGCCCATAACGCTGGTGGCCAGGACAAATTGTGTGCTGTCGGATAGCGCCCGCGCCTTCTCCGCCAGCATGCGCCCATAGGCGCCGCTCTGGCCGAAGGCCTTCAGCGTCGGCAGCCCCTGCATGGCATCGAGGAACTCCTCGCCGAATGCCTTGAAGGCACGTTGGCGTGCGCGTGAGGCCTGACCGCTGGTGCGCTGGATCGTGGCCGGGATCACCAGTGAGAACAGCGCCGCGGCCATCATAACCGCCGCCACCGGAACGTCCCACGCGGCCATCACCGCGAAGATCGCCAGCGGCGCGCAGATCGCGATGGCTACCTGCGGCAGGTACTGGCCGAAGAACGTCTGCAATTGCTCGACGCCATCGACCAGCGACAGCATGACGCCGCCGGTGCGCTCGGCACCGAACCAGGCCGGACCCAGCGCGGCGATTTTGTCGTAGAGCAGGCCGCGCAGGTGCTCCTGCACCCGGGTCGAAGTACGGTGCGCGATCAGGGTACGGGTATGGTCCAACGCGGCGCGCAGCACGATGGCCCCGGCGGCCGACGCGAGCGGGGGCAGCAGCGCGGCGATCGGCGCGCCCTGGAAGACGCGGGCGAGGAACTGGCCGAGGAAGACGAAGCGGGCGATGCCGACGCCGAGCGCCAGCAGGCCGAGCACCATGGCCAGCGCGATGCGCCCCCGCAGTCCTGCCGTCATGCGCCAAAGCCTGAGATCGAAATGCACCGTTCTGTCCCCGGTCGATTGTTGCGCCATTGTGCGGGGTGGCCCGACCGGGCGCAAACGTGGGATTTTCAATCGCTGTTGAGCTATATTGAACGGCGATGTCTGACCGGATTCCTCCCTTGGCGCCGTTGCGCGCCTTTACCGCGGTGGCGCGGCACGGCAGTTTCGCCCGTGCGGCCGAGACGTTGCACGTCAGCACCAGCGCGATCAGCCATCAGATCCGTCGGCTGGAGGCGGATCTGGGCACCACCCTGCTGGTCCGCGCGCGCAACGGTGCCGGCTCTCGCACCGCGGCAACGGCGGACGGGCAGATGCTGCTTCAGGCAGTGGACCGTGCCTTCGCCGAGCTGGCCGCCGCCTGCGACTCGGTGCGCGCGCGGGGGCGGCGGCCGACGCTGATGATTTCGGCCAATGGTTCGATGGCGTCCTTGTGGCTGGCACCGCTGCTTGCGGCCTTCGCGGCGCGGCATCCGTCGGTGCAATGGCACATGCGCACCTATGAGGTCGTGCCGGATATGACGCGGGAAGGGCTGGACCTCGCCATATTCCGTGCCCGGCCCGGCCATACCGGCGAGGGCGACACCAAGCTGTTCAGTGAAATGGTGTTTCCGGTGTGCAGTCCCGCACTTGGACTGACGGGCGCGCCGAAGGAGTTGCTGCGGCACAATCTGTTGCAGGAGTCAGCCGACGCGAACACGGAGAAAGACTGGTCCACCTGGTTGGATCTTCTGGGGCTGGGCGCGCGGACCAAGGTGACACGGGTGGAGTTCAGCACCTTCAACGCGGCGATCGCGGCCGCGCTTGCGGGGGCGGGGATCGCGTTGGGCCGCCGGCCGCTGATCGATTCCGAACTGGCGGCGGGACGCCTGGTTCGCCCGTTTGGGGCGCGCGAACTGCCGGGCTCGTGGGACATGGTCATCCGGCGTCGGCCGGGGGCTGCGCGCGACGTTCATGTGGCCGCGCTGCAGACGTTTCTGCTGCAGGCGGTGGCCGCGGCTGGGGCATGACTGCCCACGCGTGGCACGCATGGGCGATCCCCGGTGGTGCTGTTGATGGAACCCCAAGTTGGTTCTAGCGTCGGCGGTTGACGACACCGGGGGGAAGGCCGCAGAAAGCGCCGCCGTTCGAGCCGCTGCTGCCAAGATCAGGCCGCGCGGAGGGAGAGTCCGACTTGAAGCCAACCGACATCCGGGATCCTGAGTATTTCCACAAGGTCGTGGATTGCCAGTACGCCTGTCCGGCCCATACGCCGGTCCCCGAATACATCCGCCTGATCGCCGCCGGCCGCTATGCCGACGCGTATATGATCAATTGGCGGTCGAACGTGTTCCCCGGAATCCTTGGGCGTACCTGCGATCGGCCGTGCGAGCCGGCCTGTCGGCGTGGCCGCGTGGAAGCCGAGCCGGTTGCGATCTGCCGCTTGAAGCGCGTCGCTGCTGACTACAAGGGCGATATCAGCGACCGGTTGCCGAAACCTGCTGCAACGCACAACGGAAAGCGAATCGCTCTGGTCGGTGCGGGCCCCGCCTCGCTGACCGTCGCACGCGATCTGGCGCCGATGGGCTATCACTGCGTGGTGTTCGATTCGGACCCGCGCTCGGGTGGCATGATCCGCAGCCAGATCCCGCATTTCCGCCTGCCAGAAGAGGTCATCGACGAGGAGGTCGGCTACATCACCGATCTTGGTGTGGACCTGCGGTTGGGCCAGCGCATCGACAGCATGAAGTCGCTGCTGACCGAGGATTATGATGCGATTTTCGTCGGCTCCGGCGCGCCGCGTGGGCGCGATCTGGAGATTCCTGGTCGGCGGGAAGCCGCGGCGAATATTCATATCGGTATCGATTGGTTGTCGTCGGTGTCGTTCGGCCACATCACCAGCATTGGCAAGCGCGTGATCGTGCTGGGTGGTGGCAACACGGCGATGGATTGCTGCCGCTCCTCGCGTCGCCTGGGCGGTGAGGAGGTGAAGGTCGTCGTCCGGTCCGGCTTTGAGGAGATGAAGGCGTCGCCGTGGGAGAAGGAGGACGCGATGCACGAAGACATCCCGATCCTCAACTTCCTGGTGCCGAAGGCGTTCGTTCACGACAACGGCAAGCTGACCGGCATGACCTTCGAAAAGGTGAAGGCCGAATACGACGAGAAGAAGCGCCGCCGCCTGGTGCCGACCGGCGAGCCGGATCAGCTCATTGAATGCGACGACGTGCTTGTGGCGGTCGGGCAGGAGAATTCGTTTCCCTGGATCGAGCGCGATGCGGGCATCGTGTTCGACAAGTGGGGCATGCCGGTGGTCAACGAGACCACGATGGGCTGCAGCCATCCGCGGGTGTTCTTCGGTGGCGACGCGGCGTTCGGTCCGAAGAACATCATCTGGGCGGTCGCGCATGGCCACCAGGCCGCGGTGTCGATCCACCTGCTGTGCGAAGGCACCGATGTGACCCAGCGGCCGCCGCCGCATGTGACGCTGGCCTCGCAGAAGATGGGCATCCACGAGTGGAGCTACGACAACGATATCTCGCTCGATCTGCGCTTCAAGGTGCCGCATCGCGACAAGGGGATCACGCTGCGTGACATCACCGCCGAGGTCGAGCTCGGCTTCGATGAGCAGCTGGCGTTTGCCGAGGCGCAGCGTTGCCTGAACTGCGACGTGCAGACCGTGTTCAGCGATAGACTGTGCATCGAATGCGATGCCTGCGTCGATATCTGCCCGGTCGACTGCATCACCTTCACCCATAACGCCGATGAGGACACGCTGCGCGCCAGCCTCAGCGCGCCGGCGAAGAACGTGACGCAGGACCTGTATGTGTCGCTCGATCTGAAAACCGGCCGGGTGATGGTGAAGGACGAAGACGTCTGCCTTCACTGTGGCCTGTGTGCCGAGCGCTGCCCGACCGGTGCGTGGGACATGCAGCGCTTCCTGCTCGATATCGCACAACCGGAGACCGTATGCTCGACTCTGCAACCGGCGTGAGCCCTGTGGGCGTGCAGCGCCTGGACCGTGTGAACGACTTCGTCGTCAAGTTCGCCAACGTCAACGGATCCGGATCGGCCAGCGCCAATACGTTGTTCGCCAAATCCGTGTTGCGCATGGGTATCCCCGCGACGCCACGCAACATCTTCCCCTCCAACATCCAGGGGCTGCCGACCTGGTATGAGGTGCGGATCAGCGAGGCGGGTCATCTTGGCGCGCGCGGCGGCGGCGTCGATCTGATGGTGGCGATGAACCCGCAGACCTGGGCGAAGGACGTCGCCGAGATCGTGCCGGGTGGGTATCTGTTCTACGACTCGACGAAGCCGATGCCGTCATCGAAGTTCCGGCCTGACATCAACGTCATCGGCGTGCCGCTGACCGAGATGTGCAACCGCGAATACACCGATCCGCGGCAGCGCCAGTTGTTCAAGAACATCATCTACCTTGGTGCGCTGTCGGCGTTACTGGAGATGGATGTCAAGGCGATCGAGGCACTGCTGGGCGAGCAGTTCAAGGGCCGCGACAAGCTGATCTCCGCCAACGTGCATGCGCTGCACATGGGGCGCGACTACGCGCTGGCGAATTTGCAATGCCCGATCGGGCTGCGCATGCGGCGCAGCGGCGCGGTCGGTGATCGCATCTTCATCGAAGGCAATGCCGCCGCGGCTTTGGGTGCGGTGTATGGCGGCGCCACGGTATGTGCCTGGTACCCGATCACGCCATCATCGTCACTGGCAGAGGCGTTCACGCGGTATTGCAACCGCTATCGCGTCGACCCGGAGACGAAGCAGAACAAGTTCGCCATCGTGCAAGCCGAGGACGAGTTGGCCTCGATCGGCATGGTGATCGGCGCGGCGTGGAACGGCGCGCGCGCGTTCACCGCGACGTCCGGGCCGGGCATCTCGCTGATGCAGGAGTTCCTGGGGCTGGCGTATTTCGCGGAAATTCCGGCGGTGATCTTCGATGTGCAGCGGTCCGGTCCGTCCACCGGCATGCCGACGCGCACGCAGCAAACGGATCTGCTGAGCTGCGCCTATGCCAGCCATGGCGACACCAAGCATGTGATGTTGTTCCCGGAAGATCCGCACGAGTGCTTCGAGTTCGGTGCGCAGGCATTCGATCTGGCTGACCGGCTGCAGACGCCGATCTTCGTCATGCTCGATCTGGAAATCGGCATGAATGAGCGGCTGACCAAGCCGTTCACCTGGGATGACAACCGCAAGTTGGATCGCGGCAAGGTCATGACCGCCGAGGAGCTGTCGGCGGGCAAGGATTTCGGCCGTTATTTGGACGTGGACGACGACGGCATTCCGTATCGCACCTATCCGGGCACGCATCCGACCCGGGGCGCCTATTTCACGCGCGGCACGTCGAAGGATCGCTACGCGCGCTACACCGAGGAAGGTCCAGCCTATCAGGACAACATGGAACGGCTGCTGAAGAAGTTCGCCACCGCGGCCAACCTCGTTCCGGTACCGATCACGCGCGATGCGCGCGAGCCGACCAAGCTGGGGGCGATCTATTTCGGCTCCACCAGCCCGGCGATGGACGAGGCGGACGATATCCTGGCCGGACGCGGGGTACATCTGGACCTGATGCGCGTGCGCGGCTTCCCGTTCAGCAATGAGGTGCGGGCGTTTATCGCCGCGCATGAGCAGGTGTTTGTGGTCGAACAGAACCGCGATGCGCAGTTGCGCACGCTGCTGGTGAATGAGCTGGAAATCGATCCGGCGAAGCTGGTGAAGGTGCTGCACTTTGATGGCACGCCGATCACCGCACGCTTTATCGCTGATGCGATTGGCGATCGTGTTGATGACCTCAAGATTGTTCCGCTGCGTAGGGCCGCACCATGACCTATATCACCAAGCCGAAGCTGCATCATCCCGGGCTGCCCACGAACGAACTGGGCTTCACCCGGCGCGACTACGAAGGTGCGATCTCCACGCTGTGCGCGGGTTGTGGACATGACTCGATCAGCGCGGCGATCGTACGCGCGTGCTACGAACTGGCGCTGCCGCCGCACCGCATCGCGAAGCTCTCGGGCATCGGCTGCTCGTCGAAGACGCCGACGTACTTCCTCGGCGCATCGCACGGCTTCAATTCGGTGCACGGCCGCATGCCGTCGGTGCTCACCGGTGCCAATCTGGCGAACCGCGACCTCATCTATCTGGGCGTGTCCGGCGACGGCGATTCCGCCTCGATCGGCATTGGCCAGTTCGCCCACGTCATGCGCCGCGGCGTGAATATGACCTATATCGTCGAGAACAACGGCGTCTACGGTCTGACCAAAGGTCAGTTCTCGGCCACATCGGACAAGGGTGCGAAATCGAAGCGTGGCGTCACCAACACCGATGACGCGATCGACATGATCGGCATGGCGCTGCAGCTCGGTGCCACGTTCGTGGCGCGTAGCTTCTCCGGCGACAAGGACCAACTTGTGCCGCTGATCAAGGCGGCGCTGGCGCATGAGGGTGCCGCGTTCATCGATTGCATCTCCCCGTGCGTTGCGTTCAACAACCACGATGGGTCCACCAAGAGCTTCGATTATGTCCGCGAGCATAACGAAGCCGTGAATTTCCTCGATGTAATCAGCGGGCGTGAACCGATCGCGGTGGACTATGCCCCAGGCACGGTGGAACTGGTACGTCAGCACGATGGCAGCTACCTGAAGCTGCGCAAGCTGGCGGACGACTACAATGTGCACGACCGGGTGGCGGCGATGGCCTGGCTGCAGCAGCGCCACGCGGCTGGCGAGATCGTGACCGGGCTGCTATATGTCGACCCTGACCCCACCGATCTGCATCAGCATTTGAACACGGCGGCGGTTCCGTTCAATACGCTGGGCGAAGTCGAGCTATGTCCGGGGTCCGCGGCTCTGGAGAAGTTGAACGCCAGCCTGCGCTGACGTCGCGCCGGGCCGGCGGTAGGAGATCGGCCCATGCTACTCGCCGGCGATATCGGTGGTACCAAGACCTTGCTCGCCCTGTACGACCCGACGGGTGATGCGCGCCATCCGGTTGTGGAAGCGGAGTTTCACAGCGCCGACTTTGCCAGCCTGGACCTGATGGCGCGCCAGTTCCTCGATCGCGAGGGGCGCAAGGCGGACGAGGCCTGCTTCGATGTGGCGGGCCCGGTGATTGGTGGGCAGGCGCATCTGACCAATCTGCCCTGGACGTTGCATGAATCGGCGCTGCGCGACAGCCTGGGCCTGACGCGCGTTACGCTGCTGAACGACCTGCAGGCGATCGCGCATGCGGTGCCCGGCCTGCGCGCGGACGAGCGGCACGAGCTGAACGCCGGGACCAGGCAGACGCATGGCCCGATCGCAGTGGTGGCGCCGGGCACCGGCCTGGGCGAGGCGTTTCTGATCTGGCAGGGCCATCGCTATATGGCCTGCGCGTCAGAGGGCGGCCACGCGAGTTTTGCGCCAACCGACGACCAGCAGATCGGACTACTGCGGGCGCTGGCCAAGCAGTTCGGCCATGTGTCAGTCGAGCGTGTCTGTTCCGGTCCCGGTATCGCCCACATCTATGATCATCTGCGCGAGCATGATCCTAGGCGCGAGTCCGCGGCCTTCGCGGCGGCGCTGGCGAAAGCCGCCGATCGCACACCGCTCATCGCCCAGGCGGCGCTGGACGATGCATCGAACAAGCTCGCGGTCGAGACGCTGGATACGTTCATCGCCATCTTGGCCAGCGAGGGCGCTAACATGGTGCTGAAGGTGATGGCCACCGGTGGGCTGTATCTGGCCGGCGGCATTCCCGCGCACATTCTGCCGAAGCTGACCCATGCGCATTTTGTGCAAGCCTTCGCCAACAAGGGCAGGTTAGGAAAGTTGCTGTCGGAGGTGCCGATCCACGTGGTGACGGCGCGCGCGGCCCTGCTGGGTGCCGCGCTATATGGACTGGAGCAGATGCGATGAGGCCGCCGCGATCAGACGCGATCGTGTTCTTCGGCGCCACCGGCGACCTGGCGTACAAGCAGATTTTCCCGGCCCTGCTTGGTCTGGTGCGAGACCAGGGGTTGGATGTGCCGGTGATCGGCGTGGCGCGAGCGGGCTGGTCGCTGGAGAAATTGCAGGCCCGCGCGGCGGATAGCCTGCGTGCCAACGGCAACGCAGCGCCCGACGCCGTGCAGCGCCTGCTGGGCCTGATGCGCTACGTTGGTGGCAACTATGATGATGCCGAGACGTTCAAGCAGCTGCGAGCCACGCTCGGTGATGCGCAATACCCGCTGCATTACCTGGCTGTGCCGCCCAGCCTGTTTGCCAAGGTGGCGGATGCGCTCGCCGCCTCGGGTTGCGCCGAGAACGCGCGCCTGGTGATCGAGAAGCCGTTCGGCCACGACCGTGATTCGGCGCGCACGCTGGGCCGGCTGCTGGCGCAAAACTATCCCGAGGAAGCGATCTATCGGATCGATCACTACCTCGGCAAAGAGCCGGTGCAGAACATCCTTTATACGCGCTTCGCAAATTCCATGTTCGAACCGATTTGGAATCGCGACCACATCAGCACCATCCAGATCACCATGGCGGAGAATTTTGGCGTCGACGATCGCGGCCGGTTCTATGACGAAACGGGTGCCATCCGTGACGTGGTGCAGAACCACATGCTGCAAGTGTTGGCCAACCTCACGATGGACCCGCCGACCGGCGAGGAACATGAGGCGACACGCGATCAGAAGGCCGCACTGCTGAAGGCGATGCGGCCACTGGATCCAGCGCATGTCATCCGCGGACAGTATGTCGGCTACCATGATGTGTCAGGCGTGAAGCCGCGGTCCACGGTGGAAACCTTCGTCGCGGTGAAGTTGTTTATCGAGACCTGGCGCTGGGCGGGCGTGCCGATCTACATCCGTGCCGGCAAGAAGCTGCCGGTGACTGCGACCGAGGTGACGGTGCATTTCAAACGCCCGCCGCGCGAGACGTTTGATGAGCTGGTGCCGATCAAGTCCGGCCATATGCGGATGCGCATCAGTCCGGATGTCAGCATCGGCATGGGTGTGCGCGTAAAGCTGCCGGGTGAGCGCATGGTCGGCGAGGATGTCGAGATGATCCTGACCGAGCGTGCAGCCGACCGACTGCCGCCGTATCAGCGCCTGCTGTGGGACGCGATCCGTGGCCTGGGCGTACTGTTCGGTCGCGATGACATTGTCGATGCGCAGTGGAGGATTGTGGAGCCGGTGCTGGACGATGTAACGCCGGTTTATCCCTATGCGCCGGGCACCTGGGGACCAGATGGGACCGAAGCATTGATCGGTGCGGATGGGCCGTGGCGGAATCCACAGCTCCTGCCAAGGAAGGACTGACGTGGACGAGGCCGATCGCGACGCGCTCAAGCGCCAGGCGGCCGAGCATGCCGTGCAGTTTGTCCAATCCGGCATGGTCGTTGGCCTGGGTACCGGATCGACTGCCATCCATGCCACGCGGCGCATTGCCGCACTGGTACATGAAGGTGCATTGAGGGACGTGGTTGGTTTCGCGACCTCGCGCGCGGTATGGGATGAGGCGGTGCAGCTGGGCCTGCCCATGCTGACGGAGGATATGCCACGCGCCATCGATCTGACGATCGACGGGGCAGACGAGATCGATCCGGAGCTGAATCTGATCAAGGGGGGCGGTGGTGCTCTGCTGCGCGAGAAGATCGTGGCGCAGGCCAGCGCGCGCGTGGTGATCGTCGCCGATGACAGCAAGCTGTCGCCGCGCCTCGGGACGCACTGGGCAGTTCCCGTGGAGGTGCTGGATTTCGGCTGGCAGACGCAAGCGCGGTTTCTCGCCGCACTTGGCGCGCAGGTCGCGGTACGGCAGGGCAAGCGTACGGACCAGGGCAACATGATCCTCGACTGCCGGTTCGGACCCATCACCAACGCGACAGATCTGGCAGCCGCATTGGACGCGCATGCGGGGATCGTTGCACACGGCCTGTTCCTGAAACTTGCCCATGAAGCAGTCATTGCGGACCGGGACGGAATCAAAGTGATGCAGGCCGCCAGCCGGCCCTCGTAGGAACAGCGTAGCCTGTTCCGCCACTCCAACGTACTGCGCCGTGCGGTTCCCCTTAAATCCCTAGCACCTCGATCGACGTCGACTTGACCAACGCCAGTACCGATGCCCCCGGAACCAGCCCCAGGCGCGCAATGGCGTCTGACGTGACGCGTGACAGCAAGGCACCGCCCGGCAAGGCGATCTCGACCAGTACCGAATGCCGCCTCGTCGCCTCGGCGATGCGGCGCACGGTAGCCGGAATGACGTTCTGCACACTGATCAGCTCCGGCGCCCTGCCCGCCAGGATGACCTCGCGCGCCGGGATACGGATGCGGCACGATGCGCCGATCGGCTGATCCAACAGCGGCACCCAGAACCGCGTGCCGCTGCTCTCCAGTCGCGTCAGTTCCCGCTGCGTGTCGTGCGCGACAACCTCGCACAGCAGCAACGCGCCGGCATCATCGCGTCCCGCCAGTGGTAGGTCGGCGCGCGCCGCAACCTCGGACAACGGGCCGCAGGCGATCACCTTTCCCGCTTCCAGCAGCACAAGCGAATCCGCCAGCCGCGCAACCTCATCGAACGCATGCGTCACGTAAAGGATCGGCAGATTCAGCGTGGTCTTCAGCCGCGTCAGGTACGGCAGGATCTCAGCCTTGCGCGCGGTATCCAGGCTGGCCAGTGGTTCGTCCATCAACAGCAGATGCGGTTGCGCCAGCAAGGCACGGCCGATCGCAACCCGCTGGCGTTCGCCCCCGGATAAGGTGTGTGGCCGGCGCTCCAGCAGTGCGCCGATCCCCAGCAGATCGACCACATCATCGAACCGCACCGGGCCCGGCGGCGCGCGACGCAAACCGAAACGAAGATTGGTTGCCACCGTCATGTGCGGAAACAGCCGCGAGTCTTGAAACACAAGTCCGACGCGGCGTCGCTCCGGCGGCAACCAGCGCCCGGCATCGGTGTCGGCGAGCACGGTGCCGTTGACCGCGACACGGCATCGGTCCGGGCGGAGCAATCCCGCGGCCACCGCTATCGCCGTGGATTTGCCAGCCCCCGACGGACCGAACAGCACGGTCACGCCCGGCTCGGGTACCTCGAAGGCAACATCGATCGTCGTCGTGGGAAAGCGATGCGTGAGCTGGAAGCTGAGCGTCATCGGCCCAGCATAGCGTTCAGTCGTCGCCCGACCCATTCCGACAGCAGCAGACCGACCAGCGCCAACGCGATTGCGACCAGTGACAGTTCCGCCGCCTTGGTCTCCCCGCCGGGCGCCTGCAACGCGCTATAGATCGCCAACGGCAGAGTTTGAGTCTGTCCCGGAATGTTTGCTGCGAAGGTGATGACCGCGCCAAACTCGCCCAGGCAAGTGGCATAGCCAACGATGCCGCCGACCAGGACGCCGGGAGATGCCAGCGGCAGCGTGACGTTCCAAAACCGGTCCAGCCATCCGGCGCCCAATGTGCGGGCCGCCTGTTCCAATCCGCGATCAACCGCATCGAGCGACAGGCGAATGCTGCGCACCATCACCGGGAAGGTCATCACCGCGCAGGCCAGGCTCGCGCCTGCGGTGGTGAACACCAATCGCACCCCAAACCAGTCCAACAACAATGACCCGGCCGGCCCGCGAATGCCGAACACGATCAGCAGGAACCAACCGGTCACCACCGGCGGCACGACCAGCGGCAAATGCACCAGTGCGTTCAGCAGCGAGCGGCCGGGAAAGCGGCACCGCGTCAGCACCCATGTGGTCAGGATCGCGACTGGCAGTCCAAATCCGACCGCGCGCGCTGCGACGGCGAGCGTAAGGCGAACGGCCTCCCATTCCTCAGGTGAAAGGATCAGGTTATTCGACCTTGAACCCGCGCTTCTGGAATACCGCGCGCGCCTGCGGGCCTTCCAAGAACGTCATCAGCGCACGCGCCTCCGGCGTGTCGCCGGATTTGACGATCGCGAAAGGATAGGTGACGGGATCATGGCTGCTGTCCGGAAACACGCCCGCGATCATAACACCCTTCGAGACGGCGGCATCGGTGGCATAGACAATCCCGGCAGGGGCTTCCCCGCGCTCCACCAGCAGCAGTCCAGCCCGCACGTCGTCGGTGCGTGCCAGATGCGGCGACACCTTGTCCCAAAGCCCGAGCTTCTTCAGCGCCTGCGCGGCGTACAGCCCCACCGGCACATGCGCCGGATCGCCAACCGCCAGGCGTCCGTCAGGGCCCAGCAGACTCTGAAGATCGAAGTTGGGCCCGATCGTCACATGCTGCGGCTTGCTGGCCGGCACCACCAGCACGAGGTCGTTGCCCAGCAGGTCCTTGCGCGTGCCGGGCGCGATCAGGTTCTTCGCCACCAGATAATCCATCCACCTCTCGTCGGCCGAGGCGAACACGGCGACGGGCGCGCCCTGTTCGATCTGCCGCGCCAGAGTGGAGCTGGCACCAAACGACATGCGCAAAGCGGGATGCCCGGCCTTCACCCACAATGTGCCAACATCCTTCATCGCATCGGTCAGGCTTGCGGCGGCGAACACGGTCAGCTCCTGCGCGCGTGCGGTAAGCGGCACGAGCAGCATGCAAAGGAACAACAGAACGCGCATTGATCAGGACCTCTTGCGGCTATGAACCCCGGGGAAGGACGATCCGGCCCCAACGGTATAGTCAGATGAACATAGCGGCGGCAAGCCGGGGGACACGGTCGATTGATCGCCGTGCGTTGGCGTGTTTGGTTATCCCGTCATGGCAAAGCGGAAGACAGCATCAGAGGCAGCGCCTCCTGGCGACCGGTTGAGTATCCGGCTGGATCTGGCCTCGGGGGCACGGATCGGACCCGGCAAGGTCGCGGTGCTCGAGGAGATCGCGCGATCGGGCTCGATCTCGGCGGCGGGGCGCGTGCTGCGCATGTCCTATCGCCGGACATGGGAGCTGGTCGAAGATCTGAACCGCACGCTGGGCGTGCCGGTGGTGGAAGCCGCGGCCGGCGGCAGCGGCGGCGGCGGTGCGGTGTTGACGCCGGCCGGGAAGGCGATCGTGGAACGATACCGTGCGATCGAGCTGGATACGGCGCTCGCCGCACGCAAGCACCTGCAGATACTTGGCCGTGTCTGCGCCAACAAGTGAGGGACGAACGATGAGTTACGAACACATCCTGACCGAGGTCGAAGACGGCGTCGGCATCATCACGCTGAACCGACCGGACAAGCTGAACGCGATGAATCGCAAGCTGTCGTCTGAACTGCATGACGCGGTCCAGCGGATGAATGACGATGACGCGGTCGGCTGCATCGTCATCACCGGCTCGGGCGAGAAGGCATTCACGGCCGGCGGTGACATCCAGGAGCAGCTCGCCGACGACGCTCGCATGAGCGATGCCGAGCAGGACGCGCGGCGCACCCGGTACAGCTACGACATCGCAGCCAGCGCCAAGCCAACGCTCGGCATGATGAACGGTCTCGCCTATGGTGGTGGCGCGGTGCTGGCCTCCTCGCTCGATATGCGCGTGGGGTGCGAGGGCACACGGTTCCGCTTCCTCGCCGCCGCTTATGGCCGGATCAACAGCACCTGGAGCCTGTCGAACCAGGTGGGCTGGCCGATCGCCAAGGAGCTGTTGTTCACCGCGCGGGTGGTCGGCGCGGAGGAGGCGTATCGCATCGGCCTGCTGAACCATCTCGTTCCGCGGGCGGAGCTGCGCGCGAAGACAATGGCGATCGCGAAGATGATCGCGGGCAACCATCGCGGCGCGGTGATAGGCGTGAAGAAGCTGCTGCTACAGCAGATGGGCGAAAACCTCGAGCAGCAGTTCAATGATGAATTCGACTATACCACCCACGTGCTGCGTGGGGCCAAGGCGAGGGACGCCTTCCCCGATTTCATCGAACGGAAGGGCTTGAAAACGGCCTAGCGCGCAGACCGACGCGCCTTGTGCGCGGTGATCAGGAAGCAACCCGCTTCGGGGTGATCACGCCATCCGCGCTCACGTCGTTGGCGAAACGTTCCAGCCACTGGGCCATCAGCGTGCGCGCCGGAATCGGGAAGCCTTCCTCCAGCACATGGAGTGCCCGCACGCGGTCGGTGCGGAAATGGCGGAAATCGTTGCGTAGCTCGCACCAGGCGGTGATCAGCGTCGCCTCCACGTAATACGCGGTGGCGAATGGCCAGATCCTGCGCGACGACCCGCGCCCCTGTTCATCAGCGTAGTCGATCCGCAGCTTGCGTTCCTGGCGGATGGCCGTGCGGATCACGGACAGATCCGCCACCTCCGGCGTCAGCGCGCCGCGGCCAGAGACGAAGGCGGTCGGCACCGTCAGCTGCGCGCGCAACGCGTCGGGCAGCACCAGTTCGACCTTCGACAGCACGGCCGCAGCGGCCTCCTGCAGGCCGACATCGCCGGTGCGGTGTAGCAGCCGCGCACCGACCGCGATCGCCTCGATTTCCTCGGTCGTGAACATCAACGGCGGCAGGTCGAAGCCGCGACGCAGCACATAGCCCAGGCCGGAGGCGCCTTCGATGGGCACGCGGCTTGCCTGCAATGTGGCGACATCGCGATAGATGGTGCGCGGCGTCACTTCGAGCTCGCGTGCGAGCGCCGCGGCGGTGACCGGACCCGTCGCGGTGCGCAGCGCCTGGATGATGTCGAACAGCCGATCGGCCCGGCGCATGTCTGTCCCCTTTCCCGGGGCACACGATAGGCTACTGACAGAACGCTGTCAGTCACCCCTCCCTACATTGCCGCGCAGGACACGCGGAGGAATTGATGTCTGGACGGCAAATTGCGGCTGCGGCGCCCACTCTCGAGCGGCCGCGCGCTGCGGCGACACGGGCGTTGGTTCTGCTGGCGATGTGCCTCGGCGTGCTCATCGCACAGGTCGACACCTCAGTCGTGAACCTCGCGACACACGCAATCGGGACGGTGTTCAAGGCCGGAGTGGCGCCGCTGCAATGGGTGTTGGATGCCTACAATCTGGTCTACGCCGTGCTGCTGCTGACCGGGGGCCTGGTGGCCGATCTCTATGGTCGGCGGCGCGCGTTCGCGCTGGGTGCCGCGGTGATGACCGTCGGGTCATTGTTCTGCGCCTTCGCCCCCAGCGTTGGCATGCTGATCGCGGGACGTGTCGGCACCGGGATTGGGGCGGCACTGCTGTTGCCATCATCGCTCGCCATCATCCGCGTGGTCTGGCCAGAGCCGGCATCGCGCAACCGGGTGCTCGGCATCTGGGCGAGCTGCAACGGCCTGGCTTTCGCGATTGGCCCAACGCTGGGTGGTCTGCTGATCGACGCGTTCGGCTGGCGGGGCGTGTTCCTGCTGGTGGTGCCGCTGGGCGCGGCGGCGCTGGCGTTGGCTTGGGTGGTGGTGCCGGAATCCGCCGATCCTGCCGGCCGGCGCATCGACCTGCCGGGTCAAGTGTTTGGCGCGCTTGGGCTGGGCGGCCTGGCCTATGCGACGATTGCCAGCCACACCGGCGGCGGCGCGATTGCCGGATTGGCTGTGGCGGCGGTGGCGATCCCGGCATTCCTGACGGTGGAGGGACGGGCCGGCGTGGCGGCACTCGTGCCGCTGGATCTGTTCCGCATCCGCGCTTTCACCGGGGCGGCCACCGCCTGGATGACGATGACGTTCGGTATCTACGGCATGATCTTCCTGCTGCCGTTGGTCTGGCAGGCAGTGGGCCATTTGCCGCCGCGCGCGGCAGGGCTGGCATTGATGCCGGTCGCGTTGACGTTCTTCTTCGTATCCATGCAGTCCGGCCGACTGGTCCAGTGGATCGGCGCACGTGCCCTGATCGCTGGTGGCAACGGCCTGATCGGCGTCGGGCTGCTGGTGGTTTCCACCACGGTCGCGGGCGCCCCGATGGGCCTTGCGCAATGTGGGCTGGTCCTCGCCGGACTGGGCATGGGGCTGAACACCGGGCCGCTCTACGGCGTCGCGGTCGGCGCGGTGGCGAAAGAGCGGTCGGGCACCGCCGCCGCCTTGGTGAATGTCGCGCGGATGGTCGGCGCGACACTGGGCGTGGCGTTGCTGGGCAGCGCATTTGCCTGGATGCACGGTGGCGCGGAGGGCTTGCGCGCGGCGTTGCTGATCGGGGGCACCCTGCAACTGGGCGGCGCGGCGATCGCCTGGCTGATGATCCGCTGACCGCATGTCGCTGACCGCATTGCGTCCGCTGCCACGAGACCGCATCCTGTGGCGGTTTGTATCCCGGAGGGATCATCATGGACAAGGTTACCGCGCCACTGCCCATTCGCCTGACTGAGCTTGCCCATGGCGGCGGTTGTGGTTGCAAACTGGCACCCGCGGTCTTGCAGCAATTGCTCGCTGGACAGGCCAGTGCGCTGTTCCCGCAGCTTCTGGTCGGGACCGAAACGTCGGACGACGCGGCGGTGTGGCAGTTGCCGGATGGCACCTGCGTCATCGCGACGACTGATTTCTTCATGCCGGTGGTCGACGATCCGCACGATTTTGGCCGCATCGCCGCGACCAACGCGATCAGCGACGTGTATGCGATGGGCGGCACGCCGATCCTGGCGCTGGCGATCCTGGGCATGCCGCTGGGCAAGCTGCCGGTCGAAGTGGCGCGCGACATTCTGGCCGGTGGCGCCGCGGCCTGTGCTGGCGCAGGGATTCCGGTGGCGGGCGGGCATTCGATCGACACGATGGAGCCGATCTATGGCCTTGCGGTCATCGGCACCGCACCACCGGAACGCATCCGGCGCAATGCGGGCGCGCGGCCCGGTGATGCGCTGATCCTGACCAAGGCGATCGGTGTCGGCATCTACGCCAACGCGCTGCGTAAGGGTGTGCTGGACGCGGCCGGCTATGCCGAGATGCTGGCCTCCACGACGTTGCTGAACCGGATTGGGGCTGAGCTTGGCAAAGATGCCGACGTGCACGCGGTTACCGATGTGACGGGCTTTGGTCTGCTGGGTCACGGGCTGGAGATGGCGCGCGCCAGCAATGCGCGCCTGCGCATCACGGCGTCCGCCGTGCCGCTGCTGCAGCGTGCTTACGCGCTGGCCGAGGATGACTTTGTCACCGGGGCTTCCCATCGCAACTGGGATAGCTACGGCGAGGGCGTCACTCTACCTGCCTCGATGTCGCTGACACTGCGCCATCTGCTGACCGACGCACAGACCTCGGGCGGACTGCTGGTGTCGTGTGCGGCGGAGGCAGCCCCGTCGCTGCTCGACTGTATCCGATCCGCCGGCTATCCCGCCGCGGCGATTATTGGAACGGTGACGGAAGGTCCGGGACAGATCGAGGTACTGGCCGGCTGACGGGTGCCGCTGATGGAACGGCCCCCCTCGGTCGATGCCGTGCTGCGTGCGCCAGCGGGAGCGCTGGCGGTTGCGCGGTTTGGCCGCCAATCCGCTACCCTCGCGGTGCGTCAGGCAATCGATGCGGTGCGGCCGGCACTGCGCGATGGCGCAACCGCACCCGCGCCTGCCGCACTGGCGGAAACCGCCTTCGCCGCGCTTGAGCGCAGGGATGCACCGTCTCTGCGACCGGTGCTGAATCTGACCGGCACCGTGCTGCACACCAATCTGGGCCGCGCGCTGTGGGCGCAGGCGGCCGTCGAGGCTGCGACCGCGACTATGGTGGCTCCGGCCGCGTTGGAATACGACCTGACCAATGGCGGTCGTGGTGAGCGCGACGATCATGTGCGCGACCTGTTGCGCGAACTGACTGGTGCCGAGGCTGCGCTGGTGGTCAACAACAACGCAGCCGCGGTGTTGCTTGGCCTTGCCGTTCTGGCCAGCGGGCGGCAGACGATCGTTTCGCGAGGCGAGCTGATCGAAATCGGTGGGGCGTTCCGCATGCCGGCAATCATGGCCAGCGCGGGAACCCAGTTGGTCGAGGTCGGCACCACCAACCGCACCCATCCCCGCGACTACGAGCAAGCGATCGGCACCGACACTGCGCTGCTGCTGAAAGTGCACACCTCGAACTATCGCATCGAAGGCTTCACGGCTGAGGTAGCGCCGCGTGATCTCGCGACCCTGGCGCACGCGCATGGGCTGCCGATGATGGATGACCTCGGCTCTGGCACGCTGGTCGCGTTGGATCGCTGGGGTTTGCCGCGTGAGCGGACCGTGGCGGAAGCCGTGCGTGATGGGGGGGATCTTGTCACCTTCTCCGGGGATAAACTGCTGGGCGGACCACAGGCAGGCTTCATCGTCGGTCGGGCAGATCTGGTGGCACGCTGCGCCAAGCATCCGCTGAAGCGCGCGCTGCGGCTGGACAAGGTGCGGCTCGCCGCGTTGGAGGCGACGCTGCGCTTGTATCGTGATCCCGATCGGCTGCCAGAACGGTTGCCGACATTGCGGCTGCTGACGCGCAAGGCCGAGGATATTCATGCGCTTGCGGAACAGGTCGCACAGCCGCTTGCCGTATGGGCAGGGCCGGACTGGCGGGTGGAAGTGATCGTTTGCCGCAGTCAGATTGGCTCCGGCGCGTTGCCGGTCGATACCTTGGAAAGTGCCGGTGTGGCGCTGCATCCGGTGACTGGCTCCGGTAGTGCACTGACGGCATTGGCCGCGCGGCTGCGCGCCCTGTCACCGCCGATCATTGGCGCGCTGCGCGATGGCGCGTTGCGGCTGGACCTGCGCTGCCTGGAAGACGCGGCACCACTGCTGGCGGCTTTGCGCGCGCCATGATTATCGGCACCGCCGGCCATGTGGATCACGGCAAATCCTCGCTCGTCCGCGCGCTGACCGGAACGGACCCGGACCGGCTGAAGGAGGAGAAGGAGCGCGGCATCACCATCGATCTCGGCTTCGCCTATTGGAAGCAGGGCGATGGGCGGGTGATCGGCTTCGTCGATGTGCCGGGACACGAACGCTTCGTGCACACCATGCTGGCCGGCGCACACGGCATCGATCTCGTGCTGCTGGTCGTTGCCGCGGACGACGGGGTGATGCCGCAGACGCGCGAACACCTGGCGATCATGACCCTGCTGGGGCTGCGCCACGCGGTGGTCGCGCTCACCAAGATCGATCTGGTCGACGCGGCGCGATGTGCGGCGGCAACCGCCGAGATCACTGCGTTGCTGGCACCCACCCCATTCGCAGGGGCCGATATCATCCGGGTATCGGTCGTGACTGGCACCGGCATGGTGGCGCTGGCGGACTGCTTGCGCGCCGAGCCGGAGCACGACCGGGCCAGCGCCCGGCGCTTTCGCCTTGCGGTGGACCGCTGCTTCACCCTGGCGGGCGCTGGCACGGTGGTGACAGGTACGGTGCTGTCGGGCCGTGTCGCGGTTGGTGACCATGTTATCGTCTCTCCAAGTGGGCTGGCGGCCCGCGTGCGCTCGTTGCATCGACAGAATAACACCGCCGATCTGGCCAGTGCCGGCGATCGCTGCGCGCTGAACCTGACCGGCTCCGCCATCAATCGGACCGCCATCGCGCGCGGCGACATGGTGCTGGATGCCGCCCTGCACGTGCCCGCGCAACGGATCGACGCGCGCATCACCGTGCTGCCCGAGGAGAAGCGTGGGCTCACCAGTTGGATGCCCGTCCGCCTGCACCATGCCGCCGCCGATGTCGCGGGCCGCGTGGTGCCGCTGGACGCCGGCGGCCTGGCACCCGGCGATACCGGTTTCGTGCAACTGGTGCTGGAGCGCCCGATCGCCGCATTGGCGGGCGACCGCATCGTGCTGCGTGACACCAGCGCCAGTCGCACGCTTGGTGGTGGTGTCTTGCTTGACCTGCGCGCGCCCGATCGCCGACGCCGCACGCCGGAGCGGCTTGCCACATTGGCGACACTCGATGCGCCCGTCAGTGCAGACCTGCTCGTCGCGCTGACCAGCCAGCCGCCTTGGCTGATCGATCTGGGTCTGCTGTTGCGCGATCACGGCCTCTCCGATGAAGCAGGTGCCGCGATGTTCGCCGCGGCCAAGCTGATCGAACTGCCGGAAGACACGACGCGTTGGGCCGTTTCTCCTCCGGTCTGGTCGTCGCTGGCGCAATCCTTCCTTGCGACACTGGACGCCTTCCACGCCACCAATCCCGATCAGCACGGCATCACAATCGAGCGGTTGCGCCGATCAGTCGAACTGCGCCTCGCACCGGTGCCGTTTTGTGCCGCCTTGTCAGCGTTGCAACGCGCGGGCGACCTGGTGGTGCAGGGTGCCTGGATCCGCCGTCCATCCCATGTCGCCCGCCTGATACCCCAGGACGAAACCATCTGGTGCGAGATGCTGCCCCAACTCAGTGGTGCCGGGCGGTTCCGTCCGCCGCGTGTTCGCGACTTTGCCCAATCGCTCCACGTCGACGAACGCCGCGTCCGTCGCGTGCTGAAGTCCGTCGCTCGGCGTGGCGATGTGGAGGAAGTGGCGCCAGATCATTTCTTCCTGCGTACGACCGTCCTGGAGATGGTGTCCATCAGCCAGCACCTGTCCGATCCCCAGGGCACGCTGTTCAACGCGGCGTCATTCCGCGATCATCTAGGCGAGGGCAGTCACAACGCTGGTCGTAAGGTGGCGATCCAGGTGCTGGAATTCCTGGACCGACATGGCATTACTGTGCGCCGTGGGGATGCCCGCTTTGTGGACCACCGGCGGGCGCGACTCTACGGCTGATACGGAGGGGAAACGTCCCCGGTGGGGCGTCCGGACTTCAAATCCGGGAGGGGCTGTTGGACAGCTTCTGGTGGGTTCGACTCCCATTCCCTTCCGCCCAATTTCCCCATCTCACTCCGTATAATATCACCATAAATATGCATTACCTACGCTTCGACGTACACGCGTGCATACACGATTGGTCGGGATATGAGCCGGACTGTAAGGGTTCGTCTTGCGGCGACTAATACCAGCCGACGGAGCGTTTGACTCTCGTGGGGATTCCCGAATCGGGGTGAGTAGGATTCGCTGTTGCCGGCAACCTTGGCAAGGGCGAGTAGCGATGGGCAAGCCGATTGAAGTCAGCCGGCAGGAGTTATCTGCGGGGGAATTGCGGGCCTGCGCGGCGGGCACGCGCGATGGCGCGGTTGTGCGGCGCCTGCTGGCGATCGCGCTGATCCTGGAAGGCCATTGCCGCACGGAGGCGGCGCGTCTCAACGGGATGGATCGGCAAACCCTGCGGGACTGGGTGCACCGCTACAACGACGAGGGTGTCAGTGGGCTGCGCTCACGGCTGAGCCCTGGCCGGCCGGGGGCACTGAACGAGGCGCAGCTGGAGGAACTTCGGACCATGGTGCTGGACGGGCCAGATCCGGAGCGCCACCAGGTGATCCGCTGGCGGTGTGCCGATCTGCGTGACGAGATCGCAGCCCGCTGGTCGATTGAGCTGCACGAACGCTCGGTCGGCCGATTGCTGCATCGGCTCGACATGACCCGGCTACAGCCGCGACCGCATCATCCGCGGAAGGATGCCGCGGCGCAGGAGACATTTAAAAAAACTTCCCACGCCTGGTAGCCGAGGCGTTGCCGGCATCGGCCGCCGGCAAGCCGATCGAGATATGGTTCCAAGACGAAGCCAGGGTCGGGCAGAAAGGTAGCTTGGAATACATATGGGCCCCGGTTGGTTCACGCCCACCGATGGTGCGCGATAACCGCCATGACTCGGCCTACTTGTTCGGCGCGATCTGCCACGCGCGCAAAGTCGGTGCCGCAATCATCATGCCGACGGTCAACGCCGAAGCAATGAGCACGCACCTGAAAGAGATCAGTGCTCAGGTTGCCACTGGAGCACATGCCGTCGTGGTCTGCGACGGCGCCGGCTGGCACCAGCAAGGCAAGCGATTGTGCGTCCCCGACAATATCACCCTGCTGCCGCTGCCGCCCTACGCACCAGAACTCAACCCGATGGAGAACATCTGGGACTATCTGCGCGGCAACAAGCTCAGCCAGCGTGTCTGGGATAGCTACGAGGCCATCCTCGCCGCCTGCACGGAGGCATGGCTGTTCCTCGTCACTGATCTGGCGCGCATCGAATCAATCGCACATCGTGCTTGGGCATGCGTCAATCTTTGAGTCGCCTGG
>Ga0210386_10000848_pt1 | contig 28082 bp, 23 predicted proteins | sample IncBWH32OmetaG_FD_160091 | JGI IMG/M metagenome (GOLD analysis project Ga0210386, IMG submission 160091) | Forest soil microbial communities from Barre Woods Harvard Forest LTER site, Petersham, Massachusetts, United States - Inc-BW-H-32-O ...
GGTTAGGTGCGCTGCCGGAATTCTTTCGCCGGCCGGAGTATTGCCTGGATAAGGCGTTGCCGGAGCTTCTCTCGAAACGCGCATAGTCTGCAAACACACTCCCAAGACTTACGCCGAACCCAGTGTTGCGTGGAAGACCGTGCGATCCCTTCAATGGGTGCCCATCGCGCGTTCCGCAGCTACACCTGTAGGACGTCACCTTCGCGGGCGACGAGTTCGTAGAGAACTGGATTGACGAAGAAGCCCAAGAGCAAACGTGAGAGAAGTCCCGCGACGACCACGATGGCGAAAGGCTTTTGCGTGTCGCTGCCAACGCCGGTGGACATCGCGGCGGGTAGCAGTCCGAGGCACGCGACAAGCGCCGTCATCATGATCGGTCGCAGACGCAGGAGAGAGGCTTCGAGAGTCGCCTCGCGCACGTTCTTGCCTTCAAGGCGCAGCTTGTTGATGTAGCTGACCAGGATGACCGCCGTTTCGACGGAGACGCCGAGAAGCGCGAGAAGCCCGAGGGCGCTGGAAACGCTGAGCGGCGTGTGCGTAAGCTTCAGCGCGATCAAGGCGCCGACCGGTTCGGTGAGGACAACGCCCAGAGCGATGGTGATCGGAAATTTGAAATTGCCGTAGAGCGCGAAAAGGATCATGAAGATCAGAAAAATCGCCAGCGGCCCGATAATATAAAGTTGCGCCTTCGCGTCGAGCAGTTCGCTGTACTCCCCGCCCCAGTCGAGGCGGTAGCCTTCGGGAAGATTCACTTTACTGGCGATGGCCTGCTGGCCGGACCTGACGATGCCTTCGAGATTCCGGCCCTCGATTGAAAACTGGATGCCGATATAACGCGAATTATTTTCACGGTAGATAAAGGATGCGCCGGTGGATTCCTTGAGCGTGGCAAGCTCGGAAAGCGGAATCTGTTGGCCGGCGGGCGCGGGAACGAGCAGGTTGCCGATTTCGCGGGCATCGGAACGATATTTCGGGTCCATGCGCACGACCAGGTCGAACAGCTTTTCTCCCTGAATCACCTGGGTAGCGGCCTGGCCGCCGACGGCGGCTTGCACGACTGCCTGGACGTCGGCGACGTTGATGCCATAGCGCGCAATTTTCGCGCGATCCGCTTCGATCAGCAGGCTGGGTTGGCCCAGTTCGCGAACGACGGTGAGTTCCGTGAAGCCCGGAGTCTTGTCAAGGGCATTCTTTATTTCGACGGCTTTCTTCTCAAGCACATCGAGATCAGGGCCGAAAATTTTCACCGCCAGGGCGCTCTTAAGGCCGGTGAGGGCTTCGTCGACGGCATCCTCTGCGGGCTGCGTGAAATTGAAAATTACGCCCGGATAGGCGTCGAGCTTGTTCTGAAGATCCGCGATGAGCTGTGCTTTCGTGTGGATCGAGGATTGCGACCACGATTTGTCGTTGTATGGCTTCAGGCCAACGTAAAATTCGCAATTGAAAAAACCTGTGGGATCCGTGCCGTCGTCCGGCCGCCCGAGTTCCGAGCCGGTGACCGTGACCATTGGATACTTGATGAGGAGGTCGCGGACTTGCGGCGCGAATTTCGCGGCTTCTTCGAAAGAAATCGTGTACGGCATGGTGGCGCGAACCCAGGCCGCCCCTTCGTCCAGATGGGGGAGGAATTCTCCACCAATCAGCGGCACCAGCAGGAGCGTGGCAACGAAAATCGCCAGGGAGACGATCAAAGTGACCGCGGGATGGTTCAGGCACCAGTGAAGGCGCCCGGCGTACTGATCGCGGATCCAGTTGTAGATGGGATTCTGCTTTTCTTTCACGCCGCCCTTGAACCAATAGGACGCGAGCACGGGAACGACGGTGAGCGTGAGAACCAGCGCGGCGAGGAGCGCGAATCCCATCGTGTCCGCCATCGGATGGAAAAGTTTCCCGGCGGGGCCGGTGAGCGCGTAAATCGGCAGATAACCAGCGATGATGACGGCGACGGAATAAAAAATGGGGCGGTCGACGTCGCGCGCGGCGGCGAGGATGACGTCGGTCAATTTGTATTCGGTGCCGTGGCGCAGGCCGAGTTCGCGATAGATGTTCTCCACCATCACGATCGTGCCATCAATGATGATGCCGAAATCGATTGCGCCGATGGATAGGAGATTCGCGGCTTCGCCCGTCAGGTTGAGGAAAATAAAAGCGAAGAGCAGGGCCAGGGGAATCGTCAGCGCGGTGATGATGGCGGCGCGCAAGCTCACCAGGAAGAAAATCAGGACGATAAGGACGAGTACCATGCCGCGGAGAAGATTTCCTTCGACGGTGTCCGTGGTGATGCGGACGAGATCGCTGCGGTCATAGTAGGGGCGGACTTTCACGTCCGGAGGCAGAAGTGTTCTGTTAATCTCGTCGGTTTTTTTCTCGACGCCTTCCAGCACATTCTGGGTCTGCTCGCCGCGGCGCATCAGGATGACGCCTTCGACCGCGTCGTCATCCTTCTTCTGCTTGGTCTGAAATCCGAAGATGCCGAGGCGCGGGGCGTGGCCGATTTCCACCCGGCCAATATCCTTGATGCGGATGGCCACTCCGCTGGAACTTCCGACGACGACTTCGCCGATGTCTTCCGTGCTTTTCACGAGGCCCAGGCCGCGCACGTAATAAAATTGGCCGCCCTGAGTGTAAAAGCCTCCGCCGGTGTTCGAATTGTTGGCGGTCAGCGCCGTGAGCACCTGCACGACCGGCAAGTGATAGTTGTAAAGCTTCACGGGATCGAGCAGGACGTGATACTCCATCGTCGGCCCGCCAAATCCGGAGTCATCGGCCACGCCCGGGACGCTCTTGTAGGCGCGCTCGATAATCCAGTTTTCGTACGTATGCAGCTCCATCGGCGAGCGGTCTGGGCTCTCGAGCACATAGCGGTATACAAGTCCACTGGGGCTGAAGAGCGGTGCCATGCTGGGCATCACGCCCTGCGGCAGCGTAGCGTCGCTGATGCGCTGGAAAACAATTTGGCGCGCGAAATAGGGGTCGACGCCCTCATCAAAAGTCAAACGCACGTCAGAGAGGCCGTAAAGCGAAATCGACCGCATCACTTTCAGGCGTGGCGAACCGTTCATCGCCAATTCCAGCGGCAGAGTGGTGAGGCGCTCCACTTCTTCCGCAGCGTGGCCCGGCCATTGAGTGATTAGTTCAACCATCGGCGGCGAAAGGTCCGGATAAGCGTCCACCGGCATTTGCCGGAAAGACCAGGCGCCCGCCACGACGATCAGTACCGTCAACATCAGCACAAGAAAGCGCTGCTGAAGAGCGAATTGGACGATGCGATGGATCATCGAGGAGTCTCCAGGGCGCTCTTCCTAGTGTTGAATGGAATTCTTGAATTGCAGGAACAGGCTGCCGTCGCCGACGACCTGTTCGGATTCTTTCAGGCCGCTGGTGATCTGGGTGCGGCCCTTGATGCTTTGGCCCAGAGTGACCAGGCGGCGAGCAAACCGATTAGAGCCGGACTGGACGTAAACGAAGGGCGCATTTTCCGTATCGCGCAGGATGGCCGCGTCGGGCACGGTGATGGCGTCGGCGACGGAGCCTGCCTTGACGGTCGCGGTCACGTACATGTCTTTCTTCAATTTTTTACCGGGATTTTCGGTGACGATGCGGGCCTGCAGCGTGCGCGTGTTGGGATCGAGCGCCGGCGCGAGGTAGGAAATCTTCCCATGAAAGAGTTCGGGGTACGAATCTGTGTTGATTTCGACGGCATCTCCGACGTGCACAAATGGCAAGTCGCTCTGGTAAACATTCACCAGGACCCAGACGCTGTTGGTGTTGGAGATGGTGAAGCACTGGGTGACGCCGGTTTGAAGCAACTGCCCTGGGCCGACCAGGCGCTCCACGATTTCGCCGGTGACGGGCGCGAGCACCGGGCTCTCGGAAGTGGGCTTCGTGGCGTTCTTGATTAAAGATTCGGGGTCCTTCACGCCCAGCGCGTGCAGCGCGTCGGCGGAGGATTCGAGATCCGCGTGCGCCTGATTGTGGACTGTTTCCGCCTGCTGGAGATCGGCTTCGGAAATGGCCCCGTGAACGAAGAGGTCTTGCGCTCGCGCAAACAGTTTGTCCGAAAGAGTGGAGGCTTCGCGCGCTTTGATGTACGCGGAGCGGGCCACGGAGTAATCCGGGCTGGTGACGGTGAGGAGCGGTTCACCAGCGTGGACGAATTGGCCAGGGGCCACCAGAATTTCGTGCACCGGGCCGCCAATCGCGGCGAAGACGGGCGTGGTTTCAAAAGCGTTGTAGGCGACGGCGCCGGCGAGACGAAGCGTGCGGGGAAGGGGCCCTTTTTCCGCGGGCACGATTTGCAGGTGAGCCAACTGCTCTTTCGGGACGGTGAAAAGTTCGGCCGTGTCTGCTTTGGCCTCGTTCGAAGTGAACGAGGTCATCTTCGATTCCTGCTCTCCGGCACCGGAGCCGCAGCCCGAGAGAGCGGCGCCGAGGGGCAGGGCGAACGCAATCATCATTGAAAGAGTGAGACGGTTTCGAATCGGTGGCTTCATGGCAAATTCCTTGTGCCTACGGCCTGGCGCATCTGTTCCATCGCGAGCATGTAGCTCGCAAGCGCCTGGCGGTAGGCAAGCTGGTTGGCGCGATACGTACGTTCGGAATCGAGATAGTCGAGAAGGCTGGCGGCGCCTTTGCGGTAAGCGTATTCGCTGATGTCGCGCGATTGCTTGGCCTGGTCGACGTAGCCGCCCTGGTAGAGCTGAATGATCTGGTCGTTGGTCTGCAAGTTGGCGAAGGCGGTGACGACGTCGGTCAAAACCTGCTGGGCGGTTTCGCTGGCTTGCTGCTGCGCCTGGGTGATGCCGAATTGCGCGCGGGCGATCTCTCCCTGGTTCCGGTTAAAAATGGGCAGGGGCATGTTGTAGAAAAACGAACCGCTGCTGGCGCCCGCGGTGTGCGAGAAGTCAAAGGTGCCGGTGATGTCCATCTTGCCGTTCGCCTTTTGCAGCGCCAGCTGGCTTTCGGCGGCGGTCACAGACTGCTGGGCGGCGCGGAGGTCGGGCCGGTTCATCGCTGCGAAATTTTTCAGGCCTTGCAGGTCTGCGTGCACCGGCTGGTAGTCGAGCGTGCCCTGCACGTCGTAATCATCAGGAACGGTTTCGAACCCGAGCAACTGGCGAAGCGCCGCCAGGCTTTGCAGCTTGGCGAGTTTCGCGGAGGAAACGTCGCTCTGAAACTGCAGCAGCTGCAGTTTGATCTTCAGGTAATCGCCTTCGCTCATGTCGCCCGCGCGAAAGCGTTCCTTGCTGATGTCCACCGTCTTCTGGAAGCTGTCCAGATCCTGCTCCGCGAATTCCAGCGTGGACTCCGCGAGCAGAACGTCCACGAACTGCTGGCCGACATTGAAGGCCAGTTGCCGCTCGCTGTCTGAAACGAGGGAACGCACGACCGAGGTCTGATCCTTCGCGGCTTGCAGGCGGTGCTGGCGTTTCTTGCCGCGCTCGAAGAGATAGCCGATGCCGGCGTCGAACTGCGCGGACTGATCGATATAGTCGCCATCGAGCTTGTTGGGCTGGAAGATGGGCAGAAATTGCGCGTCGAGGCCCAACGTGGGGTTCGGGCGAAGATTGGCGGTGATTTCCTCTGCCAGGCTTTGCTGAATAGTGGAGCGCATGGCCTGCAAGGCGTGGTTGTGCAGGAGCGCCAGGCGAATGGCGTCGTCCAGGGAAATACGCGTCGCGCCGGCAGGTGCTGTGGCCTGCGGAGCGGGCGCAGAGCTCTGCTGCCCGGCGGTGAACGCTGGCGTCAGCAGCAGCACAAAAACCAAAAGCCTGAATTGCTTCAAGTAAAGACTCCTCACGCCCAACGAAGGGAATGACGTACAACATTGGCGATAGACAGGAGAGGGCCGATGAGATTGCTACGCGGCCGGAGGCGCGCGAGGAGCGATGTTGCGGGGAGCGACAAGCGGAACGGACACGGCGACGCCGGAAATTTCGAAATGGTTGCTGGACGGAATCATTTCGACCACCGGGGATGGAGTGGTGATCGCGGTCCCTGTCGCGGAGCAGATTGGGCAAACGTGGGAATCGAGCGGACGGGAGTTCAGATCCACGCAGCAATGCAATTGCGCCGCGAAAAGTATGGTTCCGAGGAGAAGCGCCAGGTAGAAAAACTGTTTTGATTTCTCAGGCATTTGCTAGATTTCGCGCGATTGGTGTTCTTGATGATACACCCTCACGCCTGCCATAGACAGCGGATAACTTGCCTGCCCGCCTCAGCAAGCAGTGCGGTTGACACATCTTGCTACTGTGGATGATAGTGCCGCTGATGGAGGTTGCCCCATGACTGCGGCCGAGCGAAGTTTTTCGCGGCGAAGTCTGCTCAAAGTGCTTGGATTGGCCGGTGGTGGCCTCGCCGCTGGCGGATGGCCGTGGCACGGCCCGGCGATGGCCCAAGATCCGCGGCGGGCCGCGGCGTTGGAGACGTTCACCGGGCCCGGGGCGAACCCGCATTGGAACTCGGTCGGACCTTATCTCACCGAACCGCAGAAAGTGCCGCTGATTTTGCTCACCGACCGGCCCGTTCAGCTCGAAACGCCCCGCCATTATTTCCGGACGGCCTTCACCCCCAACGAAGCGTTCTATGTGCGTTGGCACCTCTCAGGGATCCCCACCCGGGTGGAGCTGAACCAGTGGAAATTGCAGGTGGAAGGCAACGTGAAGAAATCGCTGGCCCTGAGCCTCGCCGAGCTGACGGAGAAGTTCAAGCCGGTTTCCGTAGCGGCGGTCAACCAGTGTTCCGGCAACAGCCGCAGCCGTCTGCAGCCGCGCGTGCCGGGGGCTCAATGGGGAAATGGCGCAATGGGCAACGCGCTGTGGACCGGCGTGCGCCTGCGCGAAATTCTGGACCTGGCCGGCGTGAAGAGCGGTTCGCTGCAATTGCAATTTCAGGGACTGGAGACGGGGCTGGGTCCGGCGGGCACCGCCTCAAACATTTTTCTCAAGTCGCTGGACCTGGCGAATCCCGTGGTGGATGAGTGCGTCGTCGCGTACCTGATGAACGGCGAGCCGCTGCCGATGCTGAATGGATTTCCAGTGCGCCTCGTCGTTCCCGGATACTTTGCGACGTACTGGATGAAATGCCTGACGTGGATTCGCGTCCTGGACGCCCCGGACGAGAATTACTGGATGAAGACGGCGTACCGCGCACCGGATACGCCGCGAGGGAACACGAGTCCGGAAGAGGTGAAAGCGGGCGGGGTGAAAACGGTCCCGCTGGAGAGATTTCCCGTGCGATCGTTTCTCATCTCACCCGACGGATCCTCCAAAATCCCCGTGGGGCTGGGCGTGACGTTGCGGGGTATCGCGTTCAGCGGCTATGGCCGCGTGAACCAGGTGGAAGTTTCGGATGACGGCGGAAAGACATGGATGGACGCAACTCTCGGAGTTGACCATGGCGCGTATTCGTTCCGCACGTGGGAAATGCCATGGAAAGCGAAGGCGCCGGGTCGCTACTCGTTGGCTGTGCGCGCGACGGACGAAAAAAACAACACGCAGCCGGACGAACCGGTCTGGAATCCCGGCGGATATTTGTGGAACCGCATCGAACGGCAGGAACTGGTGGTGGGAAATGCCGGCTAAGGAGGCAAACTCCATGAAGAACAGAGCCGTGGCGATTTTTGTGCTGGCGTGTGGCGTGGCGATCGCGGCGAGCGCAGTTTATGCCGATTTGAAAAAGGGCAACTACTCTCCCGACCAGCTTGGCAGCATCCAGCAAGCGACTCCCGCCGCGTTTTCGCCGGACGCCGTCTACGAGGTATCCGCCTATCCGGTGCCTACCCTGGAGCTTGCTCCCGGCGATGGCCGCCAGGACGTCCAGATCTATTGCAACATCTGCCACAGCCCGCGCTACATCACCATGCAGCCGCCGCTTCCCGCCGCAACCTGGGAAGCAGTAGTAAACAAAATGAACAAGGCCTACGGCGCGGGAATCCCCGAGGACACCACCCGGAAAATCGTCGCGTACCTGAAAACTCACTACACTCCGGAGAACCGGAAGCCTTAGGCCGGTAACCCTCAAATTACGCGAAAACTGCAGCACGACCCGAAGCGCATCCCATCTCAGGAATGGTCGATTTGCCCCGACGGGTAGTGAATCGGTTTCCGATTGCCAAGCCCATTCAGATTCCGGTCATCAGGCGTGTGCAGCAGATTCTTTGGAGAATAAACCGGACCGACCAGAAAGGAGAAAGCCTGCGGCACATCGGCGATTGGCTCGGTGATTCCCAAAGTGGCTCACTCAACAAATGGTAACGGATGGAACGACTCGTGCTCTGAACCATCTGCTGCGGGCAGGCTGGAGAGGAAAGTTATGTCGGAAGAGCCGGAGGTCTCAATTACTCTTGATCAGGTTGAGAGGCGGCGGCATAAGCGCTACCGAATTAAGGAGCGGCTTCTTATTAGACGGAACAATGGACAGTCTTACCGAGCACTGACATCAGAAATCAGCATAAGTGGACTATCCGCCAGTACAGACGGGATTTTGGGAATAGACGAAGACGTTCATCTATCTCCAGTCGTTGGGGAACAAGTAAGTGCGATTGTTCGCCGCAAAGTGGGGACAACCTACGGATTTGAATTTACCAATGTACCGGATAAAGTTGTGGCAGACATTCACATTCTGTGCCGAGGCCTGGTTCCCTTTCGAAGTCTGCCGGAGGATTAAAGAAATGTGTTCCCAAGATACACACTCTCCTGATCACTCGACAGTGCCGGAGAATCGAAAATTGACTCTCAACCCTCGACAGGGCCGGCTGCCGCCCGGTTTGATTGAATGCTTCGATGCTGGGTTCTATGAGTCGCAATAGTCCCAACCGGCACCTCATTGGCATCCCCAGGCGTACCTCCGAGGAGGGCCAAAGGGCTTCGTATCTCCGGAATGGGTCAAGTTGCCCCGATATGTAGTGGGTTAGTCTACGATAACCACGGATACCAGCCATTGAGCCTCCTAAATTGGTTTTAGATCCTGGGCTCTTGCAGCGATCCGGAAACCAAGCTTAGTTCTTGTGGCCCCTGCCAATCCTTTGTGTCCTCAGAATCGGCAAACAAGCCGCCAGGTGACCGATCTTCTCCGAAAGCGTCGATGAACGAAGGCCCATTGAGACCTCCCTTCCCATTCCCCATGTTTCGTGCGTAAACTGCCTGAGTCCGCTGTTGTGGAGGGTTTGGCAATGCTTTTGGAGTTTTTTGGGTTGCGCGAGCAGCCCTTTGGGGTAACACCTGACCCGGCATATTTGTACGCGAGCCGCACGCATTGCGAAGCGCTGGACTCGCTTAGCGAGGCGATTCTGGGCGACCGGGGATTTATGGCCCTGATCGCCGAACCAGGCATGGGCAAGACGACCCTCCTGAATCAAGTGCTGGAGGGGTTGCGCGATACGGCTCGAGCGGTCTTCCTTTTCCAGACGCAGTGCGACTCCCGCGAATTTTTTCAATACCTGATGAATGAGTTGGGAGTCGATTCGGCGGGCATGGGGCTCGTGGCCATGCACAACAAACTGAATGAGATTCTGTTTGCTGAAATGCTGGCGGGCCGGCGTTTTGTCCTGATCGTTGATGAGGCGCAGAACCTGGACGAATCCGTGCTCGAAACGATCCGCATGTTGTCGAACTTCGAGACGACACACTCCAAACTGATGCAAATTATCCTGGCCGGACAGCCGCAGCTTGGGGAGAAACTGCGGGAGAATCAAATGGCCCAGCTGTTGCAGCGAATCACGGTCATGCAGTATCTCGAACCGTTCTCGCCGGAGGAAACGGCAGGCTACATCAGGCACCGCCTGAAGGTAGCCGGGTATAAAAGCGAATCGCTTTTCGAGCCCGGGGCCCTGGCTTTCATTGCCGAGCAAAGCCGGGGCATTCCCAGGAATATCAATAAGATCTGTTTCCGGTCGTTGCTGGAAGCCTATGCCGCAGGATCTCAGAATATAACTCCTGAGCTGATTGAAAAAGCGATTAGCCGGCTGCAATTCACCACCACAACGCGCCGCGAATCGAATTCGCCGCCAGCGCCGGCGTCAGTCAGCACGCCGTCAACCGACGATTCAGGCCAGAATGCATCGCTTCCTTCGGCAGGTTCGCCCGGCGATCAGCCACCCCTTGCTTTTCGCCTACGTAGCCGAGTGATAGGAGCGGGCGCTGTGATCGCAGGGCTGTTGGCGGGAGGGTTGGCCCTCCCGCGCTCCTCGCTGATGCAAATGGGCGAGAAGAGGCACGAGGGACAGCGCGAAGAGGAAAGCCTCGTGCAACGCGACGGAGCGGAACAGCACAGGTTAAGCTCCAGCGTCCTGGAAACGACAGAGAGACGTGAAGCTGCCGTAACAAAGATTGGCGAGCGAGGCATGCCCAGCGTGACCGAAATCCAGGCATTCAGCACGGGCAATGATGCCCAGGTTGTCGTCGCGCTTGAGGATGCGGTTCAGTACGAATCGGCGCGGATTGCCTCGCCCGATCGCATCTATTTCGATCTGCATAAAGCCAAGCTTGGCCCGTTCATCGAGCAAAAAATAGTTCCGAATGACGATGGATTACTGAAATGGGTGCGGGTGGCACAAAATAGCGATGACGTAGTCCGGCTGGTTCTCGATGCGGAAGGCGCCAAAGATTTTTCCGCGAAACTTCTTTCGGATCCGTATCGCCTGGTGATCGATGTTCGTGCCCAATCGCCCGTCTCCGGAGGGCGCGGGCAACTTTCCCTGGCGCGCGAATTGGGCCTGAAAATCAATCGGATCGCGATTGATCCGGGCCATGGAGGGAATGACACCGGCACGACGGGACCGCACGGGCTGCTCGAAAAAGACCTTTGCCTGGACGTGGGATTGCGCCTCGGCGAGTTGATCAGGCAGAACTTGCCGGGCACGGAAGTGGTCTATACCCGTAAAGATGACCGGCATGTGTCGCTCGAGGAGAGAACGGCGATTGCCAACGATGCCAACGCGGACCTCTTCATCTCGATCCATGCAAACTCGAGCGACAGTCGCCAAACGCGCGGGGTCGAAACGTTTTACCTGAGCCTGGCAACCTCGCCGGAATCCAGGGCCCTGGCCTCGCGTGAAAACGCACTCGCGGAATCGGCCCTTCACAATCTTCCAGACATGATCAGGAAGATTGCGGGCAACGAGAAACTCACGGAATCTAAACAATTCGCCGTGAATGTCCAGGAAGCGCTCGCAAAGCAACTCCAGCTTGTGAGCCGTCAGGAAACAAACCGCGGGGTGAAGCAAGCGCCTTTTGTCGTTTTGACCGGCGCAAATATGCCCGCGGTGCTCTCGGAGATCTCCTTCGTCAGCAACGCCAACGATGAAAGTCTGCTGCTTGAGGGCAGTCAACGCCAGCGCATTGCCGAAGGCCTGTACCGCGGCGTCGTGTCTTACCTCAATAGCGAGGCCGGCCCGCCGCCGGCAAAGCCGAAGATCGTCGGCGAAAATCACTCCGTTGTACCAACGGCTTCGCGACCCCGGTAAGCCAAAGAATTCGACCTTTCTTTCATTGATGCCCTCGGCGCGAGGAGCCGGTATCCTTATGCGTTCATGTGAGAACCAATCGAACTTGCGCTGTCATTGTGGGGCGATGCCTTCCACGATAAAGATGCGGCTCTTCGCGGAGCTGTGACGCATCGGCTTGATCGCCTCGTAGGCCGGCGAATATTCCCACGCGCGCGCCTTTTCCACGCTATCAAAGGCGATCACCACGATGCGCTTCGGGACTTCGCCCTCGACCTCCTGGATTTTGCCCCCGCGCACGAGGTAGTGCCCATCGAAAGCCGCCACGATTGGAGGCACCTTCTCCGAGTACTTCTTAAACGTATCGGGGTCCGTCACATCCACTTCCGCGATGACATAGCCGGGCGCCGGCTTCACCTGCTGCGCACGAATCGCATGCGCGCCCGCAACGCCCATCGAAACTCCAACAAGCACCGCCACCGCCAGTTTGTGGTTCGACTTCATAAGCTGATCCCCCCTGAATGGTTTTATGTAAATACCAATCCTTACCGCATTGTCGCTCAGATACGAACACATCTGGCCGGGGAGAGTCCAGCGGGTAGTTGAGGTCCCTTCCAAACGCTTCGCAGCACTTGCATGTTGCTCCCGATTAACCGGATTGCCGGGCAGCTACGGAACCAGGATTCCACTTTTCCGGTTACCGCGTTGATCAGGAGCTGAGCCTAACCACTAAGGTTGTGCGGACTTTTTGGCGGCGTCTATTTTGGCCCGCTCTGCTTTCTTTTTTTCGATGGCATCCGGTGTGGGAGGATAGCTTTTGAATGCTTTGATTATGTTCGTGTCTGCCGTCTTCCAGATCTTGTCCGGGTCGCTGTGAATGATCTTCTCACTCACAAACAGGCGCCACGCAAGTTCCCGCGCTTTTGCATCAATCAATTCAATGCCAAGCAAGCCTTGGTGGGTCACCGGGGTGCTCATCGTGGTATACATAACTGTCCAATAGCCATAATAGTAGGAGCCATACGTGCCCCAATGAGCGGTACCGGTCAGCTGCGCGTTCGACTCCGCCTCAACCCAGTAGCGCACCACCAGATCCGGATTATCTTCCGCCTGCACCTCGCGAAGCCCTTTAGCCGTCAGTTCACGCACCACCGCGCGGTGGATCCGATTGTTGAGCATCTCCGGGTTCAACTGCATCCTGACGAGAGATTCAACTCCGCCGATATACGCAAAGGTCTTGTACTGTGAGAAGTCCAGGTTGGGATTGAAATCTGTCGCCATCTTCGCGTTTGCCGCCATCGCCCAAAGCAAAACGAATAGCAGCCCCGTTAGCGGGAGCAACATTCTCGAGAGGTCCTTCCAACTCTTTGCCCCGTGCCGGTTCATGAGTTCCTTTCTGAGCAGTCAACTGAACAACACATCTTCAAAGTGCCTTTGGAATCGCATGCTCTTCTGACCCATTGCAATGGCGGGCCAGCCGGCCAACGACCTTCACAATTGGCAGACTCGTTCTAAGAAGACTGACGGAGGCCGGATAATCGGTTTCTCTTTGTAGAGCCCGGCGGCGAACATCAAATTAGAGGCGGACAACCACATACACCGTATGGCCCTGGTACATTTGCTGGCGGTAGTATATGCCGCCCACGTTGTAGTAGCGCACACCCGAAACTGTAACCGCGCGATAGACACACTGGGCAGCAACACGGCGCCAAGAATGGCAGCCTTTACCAGGAGTTCTCTTAATTCACGGACGCTAATCGTCCCGCGGTATTGGCGAATTGTTGGTTTCATTTCGTTATGGTCCTTTCGTCTCATTCTCTGTTGGAGGCCGATGCCGCTTATTTTTGCCGCGCAGCCGCTTTTGACGCGGTTTCTTTCATCTGAGCCTCTGTTACCATCTCGACGTTCTCGGCGTCTTTAGGCGCCACGAAGGTGAAGAATTTGTCGTCGATCGTGGCAGCCAGATCCCAATCTGAAAAGTCAGCCTGGAGTTGGGGACCGCCCTCGCGATTCTTGAAAGTCGCCACCAGTTTGCGCGGCAGCAGATCACCGACGCCGATCCAGAGTTCTGAATAAGCCACGTCGCCGCCCAGACTCAGGTGATGGCACTCCACGCCGCCGACAGTCTCATCGCCCTTGTAAGCCTGGCTTTTGATTCGTGGCCTCAGCGCTGCATAGGGATCACTGAGAATGAACTCGGCCAAAGGCGGTGTGAATCCGTACTTTTCGTCGATCTTCGCCACCACTTCATCAATCGTGCCAGGCTCTGGCACAGTGGCGTAGAGCTTCATGGTTTCGTCGTAGACCGAAAGATTCTGACCTTCAAAAACGAAATGGCGAACATTATCCTGACTTTCTGACTTCGCGAGAAACTTGCCGGGTCGAGACACGGAGATTTCTATTTTCGCGTTCCCGGGAATGTTTCGTCCCTCAACCAGAGTCGCGTCCAGTTTGCGGTCGACTTTGAAGCTGAGCTTTTTTGCCTGGGCGAGCTTCTCGGACATTTGCCGGAGCAGTTGATCAGGATCATTGTTGGCGGCGGTTGGTTTTCCTGTTCCGCAGCCAGAGGCTAAACAAAGCAACAAGGTGCTTACGACAAAAGCAAATAGCCCCGCACCGGAGCAGCGGCGATGAACCGGCCGCTGCTCCGGTTGAGAGTATTCTTGTATTCGGGTCTTTCTCACGTTTCCAAGTCGAATACCCGATCGAAATATATTGTTTAGATCTCGGGTTTCTTATTCCAGATTGCACGATGGTGCGCAGGAAATCCGGGCGCTTGGAATTGTCAAAACTGCCAATCCCCAATTCATCCTAGCCGTGGTGTGGTCTCAACTGGTCGACCCAACACTTAGCTCGAACCCAACTTGCAGCGAAGACAAAGGTTAAAAACCGCTCGCTAGGTTTTGATTAACTGCCGCCAAACAAATGGGTTCTTCCGGGGAAGCATTCTGGATGCAACGCCTTAGATGGTGTTGCATGGACAGGTTGAGCTGGCACGGTTAATCGCGAGCTAAAGCGTCTATTCCCACTTTCTAGAGACGTCTTGGTGTTACATTCGTTATAATACTAGAGGTAGTAAATAAACAGGACGAGCAAGCCCATGCGCCACTTCACTCTTTGGTTGTTACTTTTGGGAGTCCCGTTGCTTCACCCTCCGAGTTCGTCTGGTTTGAAGCTTGCCGTTCGTCACACCCACGACGGAGTTTCGAGCGAACAGACTTTGTACGTCGAACAGGACCGCAGGCGGGCAGAATACCGAAACTTAATGGGCGGCAAGAAACGAAGATGGGATGGGTCCAGAGATGTGCGATATGGTCCGCAGCTTGCGGCCATTGTGCGGTGCGACCTGGGACAGATGTTTGAGGTCAATCTGGATGGGGGTGAATTTATAGCAGCTCCTTATCCGCCTCAGCCGTTGAGCAAAACACAAACAGAAGCTCTCGGGCTGAAAACACCTCAATTTATCGCGTCCGACAAACCTACTTTGCGCATTGAGGCTTCGACGCTGGACACTGGTGACCGCAGAGATTTCTTCGGTCACACCGCAAGGCACGTCATCACAACGAGAAGGCAGATTCCCCTTGAGGGCTCAACATCCAACCATCAAGAAACGGTGACAGACGGATGGTATATCGACCTCGATACGAGTATTTCCTGCGACCCGAAACGTCAATCGGGTAAGGGTGTTCATGCGTTTCTGGCAGTAGGGAACGCGCCAATCGAAAAGATGGAGTTCGTAGACAAGGGAGCGCCTGAATCGGGTTTTGCGATTGAGTGGAAAATAACTACAAAGGAAGCAATCACACTTTCTGACGGCACAAAAAAGGACCGGACTTTCATCCACGAGTTGCGTGTGACACAACTAGTCGAAGGTCCTTTGGACCCTGCGCTCTTCACTATCCCATCTGGATTTCGCCAAGTAGAACGTATCGACCGGAATCCGCCTATAGACCTCCCGAATCAATGGAGCATGGCTTGGGACCGTTTCAAAGCGAGTGTGGCACGACTTTTCCGATGAACTCGCCTGATTACCGGACCAGTCGAGTAACGGTACGACACTCGCCCGATTCGACTGGTAATCGCGGCGGGTAGGGCTCAGAAACTGGCAACAGCGTCGGCTTCGGTCGCAAACGTTTCAAATAATGTCAGGAGCCGGGCGATTTCCAATGCTTGCCTCAACTTCGGGCCGAGGTTGGTGAGCAGAAGCCGTCCGCCTTTGGCTTTTGTTTTTCGATGCATGTCGATCAGAGCGCCGAGCCCTGCGCTGTCGACCGAATTGACGTGCTCAAGATTAACGACAATTTTTGTGGCTCCCAACACGAGAAGATTATCAACCATTGTGCGAAGCCCGTTGTTCTCCAGCCCGAGCACAAGACGACCTTTGAGTGTCAAAAGATAGATCCCATTTGCTTCACGTTGTGTTATTTCCAAAGGCACCGGCTACCTCCTCATACCCTAATCCGTGAATCGGCGGATTCTTACATCATACCTTTCGGACTTCTGCCGCCAAAGTACGCAAGCCAATTCCCGACGCAGGTATTGCACCAACTTCCGTGCAGAGGCGGAGTAATGTCCCTAGTGTGTGGGCGTGCTAGACTCGCCTGAATTCCGGATTCATGCAGGAGAACAAAGTGAGATCGAGACCACTGCGGCTTTTCACCGGAGCGCTATTTCTCGTCACGACGCTGTCTGTCGTTTGCACAACTGATCTTCGCTCTCAGTACCCGAAAAAGGCATCGCCACCCTCTCGTCCGCCGGTTGCGCTGGTCCGGCCCGTCACGGAGAATTTTTACGGAACCAAATTCACCGATGACTACCGCTACATGGAAAATCTGGAAGACCCGGAAGTGCGGTCCTGGTTCAAAAGCCAGAATGAATACGCGCGTGCCGTGCTCGACAGTCTGCCAGGCAGGCAAAAACTTTTGCAGCGGATCATCGAACTGGATGAGTCGACGAAGTCCGATGTTGGGAGCGTGCTTCGGTTGCCCGGCGGCGTGTATCTATATACGAAGCTTCTCGCTGGGGAAGACACGTACAAGCTGTATATCCGAAAAGGACTCAAGGGGGCGGAACGGCTGTTAGTAGATCCCGAAAAGATATCCATCGCCGAAGCCAGCCGCCAAAAGGGAAATAAAGTCATCGACTACTTTGCGCCATCCAATGACCTTAAGTACGTAGCTGTGACCATCACTCCGGGAGGATCGGAGTACGACACCGAAATCCATATCTTCGAAATTGCGTCAGGGCGCGAGACCGGGGATGTCATTACCAGTTGTTGCGCCCACGCAAACCCTGTGTGGCTATCGGATAATCAGTCTTTTGTGTACGGCAGGTGGCGAACGCTACCTGCCGGAGCGCCCGTGACGGAGACGCGCCAGAAGAGCAAAGTTTTCCTGCACAAGGTTGGTTCAAAGTCAGAAAAGGACACGGCGGTGTTTGGTTACGGGGCAATCCCGGCGATCGACGTCGATCCGCGCAAAGTTTCCATGATTAAAACGGAGCCGAACTCGAAATACGCTCTGGGCAGAATCGGAATCCCCATTGTTTCACCCAACAGCGCGTTTTACATCGCATCCGCCGAAAGCATAGGCAAACCAAATCCCTTGTGGCGCAAAGTCGCCGATTTTTCGGATGAGGTCGGCGATGTAGTGGTGCACGGGGACGATTTGTACTTACTGACCTTCAAAAACGCTCCACGCTACCGCATCATTCGCCTTGACGCGCGGAATCCCGATCTGTCGGCTGCCGAAACGATTGTTCCTGGTGGGGACGCGGTAATCGTAGACATGTCTCAGGCTCAGGACGCGCTTTACGTTCACGTTCTCGATGGCGGCGTTGACCGAGTGCTGCGCGTTCCCTTTGGCTCCAAGCCTAAAGCCGAACGTATTCCTCTTCCATTTGAGGGTTCCGCGTCGGTCTTGGCTACCGATCCCCGGCTCCCCGGCGCGCTACTGTCTGTTGGTTCATGGACGAAGGCTTACAAAATTTATGTCTACGATTCGTCGACCAGGCAATTATCAAAGACAACTCTGGAACCTGACGGGCCAAACGATGAATTCGCAAACGTCGAGTCCGAGGAACTGAAAGTTCGGAGTTACGACGGCACACTCGTACCGCTGTCCATTGCCCATCCGAAGGGTATCAATATGGACGGCAAGAATCCCACTACACTGAGGGCCTATGGCGCCTACGGAGTATCACTTGGTCCAGAGTTCGACCAAATGCTGCTGGCTTGGTACGAAAGAGGCGGAGTTTATGCGGTGTGTCATGTGCGAGGCGGCGGCGAATACGGGGAGGAGTGGCACAAGCAGGGAAAGGAGCAAACGAAACCCAACACGTGGTTGGATTTCATCGCCTGCGCTCGATATCTGGTGGAGAGGAAGTACACCTCTCCGGGATATCTAGCGGCGCAAGGTGCGAGCGCGGGGGGCATTCCGGTTGGCCGAGCAATAACAGAGGAACCCGACCTGTTCGCCGCGGCAATTTTCGACTACGGCGGCGTAGATATGTTGCGCATAGACGCTACGGCGAACGGTTCGCCAAACATTGTGGAGTTCGGCACAACGAAGACTGAAGACGGCTTCAATGCCCTCTATGCGATGAGCCCGCTCCAGCACGTCAAGAGCGGAATACCTTATCCGGCAGTTCTGCTCACCGCCGGGATTAACGACCCTCGTCTCAGTCCCTGGCAGCCGGGCAAGCTGGCAGCCCGTTTGCAGGCGGCTAGCACAAGCGGCCGCCCGATATTGCTATGTGTCGATTACGAAGGTGGTCACGGCGCTAGCACAGAGAAAAGCTATCAAGAATCGCAGGCGAATTCCTGGAGCTTCCTGCTTTGGCAGTTCGGTGTCCCGGAGTTCCAACCGGTTCCGTAGCTCTATTCGGCAATTGGGCTCCCACGCTTCTATGGAAGCGGCCAGCCCCTTCCGCCGCTTATCGCCCAAGCACTTCAGCTTCGCCAAAGCGATACGATGTGACGGGGCTGTTCCACATCCGGCAGGGCTGGTTGCCGCAGGGTTTGGGGGGATGCTACGATGCTGGGTTCCATGACTCCCAATGGTCCCAACCGGCCCCGCATCGGCATCCCCTGGCGCACGTCCGAGGAGGGGCGAGGCAGTCTGCTTCCCTGGCGGGGCAAGAATCGCTATTACGCGGAGGCAGTCGAGCGGGCCGGGGGCGAGCCGGTGGAGCTGTCGTTGACCGATTCCGAGCGCCTGCGGGCCCTTCTGCCCACGCTGGACGGTTTTGTGCTGCCCGGCAGCCCGGCGGACGTAGATCCTCAGGAATACGGCCGTAGCAATGCCGGAAAGTCGGAGCCCGCCGATCCGCCAAGGGAAGAGACGGACCGGGCGATCTTGGACCATGCTTTTGCCGAGAAGAAGCCTGTCCTGGCGATCTGCTTTGGCTGCCAGCTTTTGAACGTGTACCTGGGCGGGACGCTGATTCAGGACTTGCAGAGCGAAACGCGAACAACCGTGGCGCACCGGCGGAAGGACTTGACGCCCGAGCCCAAGGACGACCCGCGCCATCCGGCCCGATTTGAGCCCGGAAGCCGTCTGGCGGCGCTTGCGGGAGCCGCCGAAGCGGTGGTGAACAGCTCGCACCACCAATCGATCGAGCAACCGGGGAAGCAATTGAAGATTACCGGGCGCTCACCCGACGGGATTGTCGAAAGCGTGGAGTGGGCCGGGGACACGAACTGGGTGACCGGGGTGCAGTGGCATCCGGAACGCATGGAAGGCGACCCACTCGCCGAACGGTTGTTCAGCGATTTCGTCGGCGCAGCGCGGGCGGCACACAAGATTCCAGCAGGAAAGCCATGAAAGCGGCGACCAACCTGGAGAACGAGTTTACGAATCTGACTATGGGGGAACCATGATTTCTTTGGCAGGCAAAGCGGCACTTATCACCGGAGGCTCGCGCGGCATCGGAGCGGCCGCGGTCAAATTATTTGCGCAAGCCGGAGCGGACGTGGTGTTCAGTTACAATTCCGCGAAGGAAGCGGCGAAGCAAGTGGAGCAGGAAGCCGCAAAACACGGCACGCGCGTGGAAGCCTTCAAAGCGGACGCCGGCAAGCACAGCGACAACGGCAAGCTGGTGGAGCACACCATCAAGCGCCTGGGGCGGCTGGACATCCTGGTGCCGAACGCGGGCGTCTGGAACCCGGAGGACCTGCCCATCGAGAAGATGTCCGAGAAGCAGTGGGACGACATGATTCGCATCAACCTGAAGAGCGTTTACTCGGTGATTCACTTCGCGGTGCCGCACATGATCAAGCAGAAGAGCGGGAAAATTATTCCGATCAGTTCCACGGCGGGGCAGCGCGGCGAATCGCTGCATGTGCACTACGGTGCTTCGAAGGGCGGCATCATCAGCCTGACGAAGGGGCTGGCGACGGAGTTGGCGCGGCACGGCATCCTGGTGAACAGCGTGGCGCCGGGATGGGTGGCGACGGATATGTCGAACGCGGTGCTGAACTCGAAAGCGGGGCAAAAGATGGCCGCGACCGTGATTGCGCTGGGGCGCGCGGCAACCGCCGAAGAGATTGCCGGGCCAATGCTGTTTCTGGCTTCCGACCTTTCGAATTTCATGACCGGAGAAATATTGAACGTCAACGGAGGCTCCGTGCTGTGCGGCTAAGCGGCAAAACTTGTTGGGCGTGCGCGGTGTTGGCAATTCTGCTGACGCCGTTCGCCGCGCGCGCGCAAAATCCGGATATGGTGGCGCCGGAGGCCAGCGAGGCCAAGGCCAGGCAAATACTGGCTCAATTGGTTCAGGGCCTGGGCGGGCCACTGTACCTGGATATGAGGCAGCGCCAGTGCGACGGGCGCCGCGCGGCGATCGGGCACAACGGTGCGCTTGCGGGTTACGTCCAGTTCAAGGATTCCTGGGAATTCCCGGACAAGAATCGCACCGACTACATCGCGCACGGGCGCAACACGCTGCTGGGCTACATGATTGGGGTGCAGGAACTGGATTTGTCGCACGGCGGCCTGGTGATCACCTTGTTCAGCGGAGAGCACGGTTGGACGATGGACCGCGGCGGAGTTTCCGACATGCCGGAAGACTCGGTCGCGGAGTTTCTGGAAGCGGTGCGGCGCAGCTCGGATAATTTGCTGAGGCTGAGTTTGAAGGATCCGGAACTTGGGTTTCACTGGGGCGGGCACGACACGGTGGACTTGAGAGAAGTGGATTGGGTGGAGATTTCTGATCAGGAGCAACGCGTTTACCGCCTGGCCGTGGACCGCTCGACGCACCTGCTGATTCGCAGCGTGGTGCGGGTGAAAGACGAAAACACCCGCCAGGAGCGGGAAGACGTCACGATATTCTCGAACTACCGGCCGAACGGTGGCGTGCAGGTGCCGATGCAAGTCACGCGAGAGCGCGACGGCCGGCGCATTTCCCAGGTTTTTTACGACAGTTGCCAGATCAATCCGCCACTTGCTGCGGACTTCTTTTCCCGTGAAGCCCTGGTCCAGCGATTCAAAGAGACCGGCGGCAAGAAACCGAAGTAACTGAATCTATACAATCTTCTAATAATGCCCGCGGACCGCCGGTCTAGGGTTTATCATCCTTCCCAAAGGCTCAGGTCCAAGGTCACTGGCGGGCTTAGTGACTATGTATTAGCTAGTAGAGCAGCCTCTATCTGCCAGGCGGGAAGCCTGATAAGTTAATAGGTCCCAGTCAAAGAGAGAATATGCGACCGTACCGCAGACGGCGCCACGGGCGGTTGTTATCATGGGACGCAGGATTGGACTGAAATGAAGGCTCGGCGGGATTCCGGCTTCAGCCTCACGGAACTTGTCGTAGCCATGGCGGTGGCCATGATTCTGGCGGCCGTCGCCATGCCATATTTCTTGCGGGCCTACCACTTTTACCAGCTCAGCAACGCGGCGACACAGATGGCCGATATCCTGCGTTTAACGCGTTATGAAGCCATCCGGCTTAACAGAACCGTTGATTGCGTGATTCAGCCGGATTCCGGGAATCCCACAATGACACGGGCTTCCATGACCGACGTGAACCACAACCCGCTGACTGGGGTGAGTGCGCGGGTAATCCTGCTCGGTTCCGACGGAAATTTGATCGATGCGGGCTCTGTCCCTGGGGCGGCATCCTTGCCGGCCGCGGCCGCGCTGGGTGCAACGACTCCCACAGCAGTACCGCCAGCGGGAGGGACCCTTCAGTTTGACCCTCGCGGCGCTTTGAACCCCGCGAACATCACCGTTGTCTATCTGAGTGCACCCGGCTCGCCGGAAAGCGGATTTCGGGCCGTGCTTTTGATGCCCGCGGGATCGATCCAAATCTGGAGCGGCGATACCGCCGGCAACTGGCAACAAACGCGATGAAGAACCGACGGCACCCGAGCTACGCAAGAACACCGGCTGCCTATCATGGCTGCGAGGGGGGATTCACGCTGGTGGAGATGCTGATTGCCACGGTGATTGTGGTGGTCGGACTGGTGGCAGTGGCCCAGCTTGTGCCGACTTCGATGATGATGAATGCCAACAATCGCAGCGATGGTACCGCGCTGGTGATCGCGCAGCGGCAGATGGAAGCCTTGCGGGCCGTACCCTTGACCTCAACTACATTCAGCGATTCGCTCGGCGTGACTTGTCCACTGGGCCAAACGTGCAATATCGGAGACCCGACCCAATTGGGGATGGTGGGCTGTCCGGTGGTGCTGTTTAATAATTCACCCATCATTGATTTCACGCCAACCACGGCGACAGCCGGGTACGGGTTCACCTACACTGACCCGAACGACCCTTCGGGGGCCCTCAATGATGTCCGGTGGGCGGTGGTCACCGTGACCAGCGGGACAAACGGCCCCGTGACCGGCAGACGCATTATCGTCGGAGTATTCCGACGCGGGATGAAAACCATTGCCTTTCCCGTTTCGCTGGACACCATGGTGTCGAAATGAGGGCCGCAACTCCTCAATCGGAGCGCGGATTCACCGTCATGGAATTGATGATCGCCACGGCCATATTCGTGGTGATAACCGCTGCCATGTTTGAATTGCTGCAGCTTTCGCAGAAGAAATATTCCAGTGAGACGCAGGTCTCCGGAGCATTCCAGGAGGCGCGCCTGGCGGTAGACCAGATCGTGCGGGACTTCAACGTCTCCGGTTATCCCGCGCAAAGCCTGTTTTCCTTTCTGCCGGCGGACTCTTCGCAGTACGCCGTCAGCCCAGTGGCATGGGATCCGAATTACGCGATATCGCCCTGCTTTGTTGGGACGGCAGGCGGCGGAACATGCCAGACGCCGGGCGATTTTGATTTGATCGTGGAGACGGATTTGGGAAATGGCTCGGGCGTAAGCTGGATTCGTTACCAACTCGTTCCCGCGACGCAGACGCTCTTTCGCGCCGTGGTTCCAAAAACGGCGGGGACGGATCCCGTGACGGCGACGTCCGCAGCCGGAGTGATGGTGCCCTTCCTTACCAATGTCATGAACTCTGCCGTGCAGCCAATCTTTCAGTACACCTGCGATACGCCTTCGGGGCCGCTGCCCTGCCCCAGTATCGCCGCCGGAAGCAGCGGCATCCCTAGCAACATTCGTGACGTCAACATCACCTTGATCGTGAAGACGCGGCAGCCGGACATGCAAACGGGATTGCCCATGCTGGTGGAACTGAACGGCAGGGGACATCGGATCAATCCGTCCAATTGAGAAGGAAGATCGACGCTGGATTTATGAATCGCAATCGCCAATTTGACGGGACCCGCCGCGAGCACGGGGCCGCTCTGCTTATTGCGATTTTTGCATTGCTGCTGGTCAGCGTGGTGGCCATCGCGCTGATCGTTTCCTCTGGCACAGACACGGCTTTGGCGAGAAACTATCGCACTTCCACCAATTCCTATTACGCGGCGCTGGCGGGAATGGAGGAGGCGCGCGGCAGGCTCTTGCCGACAAATTCGAACTATATTCCCCTGCCGGCGAACCCAATGCCTCTTACCCAGGTGGTGTACATCATTAATCCCTTGCCCGGCGAGACCGTCGCGCCGGACGACACTGCCAACCCCGCGACCTACCCCGACCTCCAGTACAAACAGGAATTTGGCGTGGACGTCTCCACGCGAATCGTCACGAAAATTACTTCGGTTTCGCCGGTCGCGGGATTTCCGGGCCCCGCCTATAAATGGGTGCGCATCAATGCGCTGACCGAGAAATCCCTGGGCAACGGCACCGGCGGAGTGGACGTTAACAACGATGGAGACGTGGACCCGTTCACGCCACTCTTCTATGATCCGGAAAATCGAACCGTAACCAACGTTCCGGCCCCCGGCATGGTCGAAACTCCCACTCCATCGCCCACCGCGTTGCAGGCGCTGGAGATTACTGCTTACGCGGTCCTGCCCAGCGGCGGCCAAAAAATGCTTCAGTATATAGTCCGCCCCGATGTGCTTTTTCCTGACCTGAATACCCAGAGCTTCCCATCCGCGCTTACGCTCGCCGGAAACAACGTCACTTTCACGGGACCCGGTACAAACACTTTCAACGTTCTCGGCCAGGATCAGTGCGCCGGCTCAACAGCAGCCGTCTTCGCGATCGGATACACAAACGGAACCGGGGGCGACGCTTCCAAGACCAATATCACCACCGGAGCTTCGCCCGGTGGTAACTACCAGGGGTTTCCAATACTAAATCCGGGACCCCCACTGGCCCCTTCTACAGGAGCGGCAACCATAGCTGACGTCAGCCTGTACACGAACCAGAATTGGATGTCGCCCAGCGGACTGGACGCGGTGGTGCAGGACATCACTAGCAGCGCCGACGCCGTGATAACCGGACCGGCAACGCCGAGCAGTTTTCCTTCCGGGATGTCAGCCGCTCATCCGATGACCATCGTCGTGAACGGGGATCTGGACATGAACGGATGGCACAACACTGGCTACGGTCTGCTACTGGTGACTGGCACACTGCATTACGATCCGGATGCAACCTGGGAGGGCGTCGTGCTGGTAATCGGGCAGGGCAACTTTGTTTCGACAAGAGGCGGCACGGGCGGAATCGACGGAGCCGTATTTATAGCCAAGACCCGCGATGCCGGCGGCAATTTGATGGGGAGCCTCGGCGCGAGTTCGTTCAGCCAGACAGGGCCGGGAAACCCGAACAGCAATGTCGGACGGGGCATCAACTACAACAGTTGCCTCGCGCGAGCGGCCGAGGGACCGATCTCCTATAAGGTCATCGCGTTCAAGGAAATTCCACTAGCCAATTGATGGGGCGCTCTTGCTGCGACGCTCGCGAAAGTCCCGCAAAAATGACCGGACAGCGGTGGCACGGTATACTAAGGGAATGGGTCACACTTTGAGAGAGCCGCAGATTCACGGCACAACAGTTTTGTGCCTCCGGAAAGACAGCAAAGTTGTGCTGATCGCCGATGGACAGGTGACCATGGGCGATCACGTCATCAAGCATACCGCCAGAAAAACGCGGCGTTTGTATAACGACAAGGTCGTTGCTGGGTTTGCCGGCTCGACCGCCGATGCAATCTCGTTATTCGAACGTTTCGAAGGCAAACTGCAGGAACATTCGGGTAATCTGCAAAAGGGTTCCGTGGAACTGGCCAAGGAGTGGCGCAAGGATCGCGCGCTGCGCCATCTGGAAGCCTTGTTGATCGTGGCCGATTCGAAAGCGACGTTCGTGCTCTCCGGGAACGGCGACGTGATCGAACCCGATGACGGCCTCTGCGCCATCGGTTCCGGTGGGGTCTATGCTTTGGCCGCCGCGCGCGCGATGATGAAGCACACGAAATTGCAGCTCAAGGAGCTTGCGCTGGAGGCCATGCGCATCGCCAGCGAAATTTGCATTTACAGCAACGCGAACTTTACCGTAGAAGAGATCTAGGGGAACCTCCGGAATCGTCTCCTCCGGCCAAGGCAAGGAATCGAACTTTCATGGCTATCAAGACCGATAAAGAAATCACATTATTTCCGGGCGGCAACGGCAGCGTGCCCACCGAAGAAGGGGAATTGCTTCCGGCGCTGGACGACATGACGCCGCGGGAAATCGTGGTGGAACTCGACAAATACATCGTCGGGCAGGCGGCGGCGAAACGCGCCGTGGCCGTTGCTTTGCGGAATCGCGTCCGCAGGCAAAAGTTGCCGCCGGAGATCGCCGAAGACGTGTTGCCGAAAAACATTCTGATGATCGGGCCGACCGGCGTGGGAAAGACGGAAATCGCGCGCCGGCTGGCGCGCCTGGCGGGCTGCCCGTTCGTGAAGGTGGAAGCTTCGAAGTATACGGAAGTCGGCTACGTCGGGCGCGATGTGGAATCGATGGTGCGCGACCTGGTGGAGACTTCCATTGACATGGTGCGCGAGGAAAAGCTGGACGAAGTGGCGGATCGCGCCGAGCAAGCCGCCGAGGAGCGTGTGCTGGACCTGCTGCTTCCGCCGCAGGTGGAGGCTCCGGGAACGCCGGAGGCGGAACGCGCCGCCCAACGCGAGCAGACGCAGCGCACCCGCGAAAAGCTGCGCGTGCAATTGCGCGAAGGCAAGCTGGACCAGCGCATGGTGGATCTGGAGGTACGTGAGCGCGCCATGCCTTCCTTTGAAATTATCTCCAATCAGGGCGTCGAAGAGATGGACGTCAACCTGAAGGACATGCTCAGCGGCTTTTTCGGGCAGCAGAAGAAAAAACGCAAGATGAGCGTGGCCGACGCCTTCGAATACCTGATCCAGGAAGAAGAAAACAAGTTGATTGACATGGACCAGGTGACGCGCATTGCCGTCGAACGCGCCGAGCAGATGGGCATCATCTTTGTCGACGAAATCGACAAGGTCGCCGGGCGCGAGTCGGGCCACGGCCCGGACGTTTCCCGTGAAGGCGTGCAGCGCGACATCCTGCCGATCATCGAAGGCACGACCGTCAACACGCGCTATGGCATGATTCGCACCGACCACATTTTATTTATCGCCGCGGGCGCGTTTCACGTCACCAAGCCGTCCGACCTTATCCCCGAGTTGCAGGGCCGCCTGCCGATCCGCGTGGAAATGCAGTCGTTGAAAGAAGAAGACTTCGTCCGCATTCTCACCGAGCCGAAAAACGCCCTCATCAAGCAATACATCGCGCTGCTCGAAACCGAAGGGGTGAAGCTGCAGTTTACCGAGGATGCCGTGCAGGCCATCGCCCGCTTCGCCACCAGCGTGAACGAGCAGACGGAAAATATCGGCGCGCGCCGGCTGCATACCATTCTCGAAAAAGTTCTGGACGAACTATCCTTCGAAGCGCCCGACCTCAAGAAGAAAAACGTGAAGATTGACGCGGCGTACGTGAACAAGCAGCTCGCCGATATCGTGAAGAACCAGGATTTGAGCCGTTATATTCTCTAAGTCCTGAAAATTGAAATTCGAAAATGGAAAATAGATCTGGGACGCTACCCCGCCTGCAAAAACTAAGCGCGCCGTCCGTTACCGTTTTCTATTTTCTATCTTCCATTTTCATGCTTGTGGCGGGCTGCGGCGCTCCCGGCGAACCGATGCCCCCCATTCCACCGGTGCCTCAGGCCATCCTGGATCTTGCCGCCAAGCAGGTGGGCGACGGGGTGTTGCTCACCTTCACCATGCCGGGGAAGAGCACGCTGGGCCACTCACTCCCGCAGGTGCCGTCCTTTGAAGTTTTGCGGGGAACATTGCGCGCCGATGGCACGGCGGATCCCAAGTCGTTCCGGACGGTGGACACGGTTCCCGGGGCGCTGGTTGCGCGCTATTCGCAGCGCGGCCAGGTGCAATTTGTCGATCCCGTCTCGCCGTCGGATCCCCAGCTTCGTTCCGGCCAGCCGTTTGTCTATCGCGTCCGCACACTTTTATCCGCGAAGCGCCCCTCGCCCGATTCAAAAGACGTCACGTTGCATCTCTATCCGGTCGCCGAACGGGTTGCTTCCCTGGACGCGAGCGTGACCGAGCAGGGTATCGATCTGAAATGGCCTGCGCCAGCTCGTACTTCTGCCGGCGGGCCACTTTCGGGTGCGACAAGTTATCACGTCTACCGCGGCGAGTTGGATCCCGCGACGGCGGGAGCTGCCGCCAGTGATCCCCGGCAGGCGAACTGGAAATCGCCGCTGCTACAGCTTGGCGCGACGGCCACAACCGATTATCGCGACTCCGGTTTCGATTACGGGAAGACGTACGCCTATATCGTGCGCAGTGTCATTGGATCGCCTGCGGGGGAGCTCGAATCGAGCGACTCGCCGATGGCCATCGTGACGCCGAAGGACACTTTTCCCCCCGCCGCGCCGCAAGGCATCGTTGCGGTCATTCAGCCTGGGGCCGCCCCGAGCTCCCTGGCGGTGGAGCTTTCCTGGTCTATCAACGTGGAATCCGACCTGACCGGGTACCGCGTCTATCGCAGCGAGCAGGATGGTGTGCGTGGTGCCCTGCTCACGCCAGATCTCTTGCCGTCACCCGCTTATCGTGATAACTCCGTGCAGGTCGGCCGGCACTATTGGTACACCGTAACAGCCGTGGATCGCTCGGGCAACGAAAGCGCTCCGAGTCTTGCTGCAGCGGTGGAAGTTGCGCAACCTTCCCGCTGAAGTCGTGTTTATAGTGATGGCCGGCTCCCTGGTAGGCGGCCCAGCACTATGCCAGCGAACTTCAGCCCACCGGGTTACCGGTGGTTCCAATTT
>Ga0210386_10000851_pt1 | contig 28017 bp, 19 predicted proteins | sample IncBWH32OmetaG_FD_160091 | JGI IMG/M metagenome (GOLD analysis project Ga0210386, IMG submission 160091) | Forest soil microbial communities from Barre Woods Harvard Forest LTER site, Petersham, Massachusetts, United States - Inc-BW-H-32-O ...
CCCCGGGGATAGCCCTGCAAAAGCCGGGAGAACACGTGAAGACAATTTTTGAGAGTAGAATTGCCAGGATTTGGCGGGTACGGTAAAGTAGAAAGAGTTGTTGCCGTGTTTGAATGGGCCTGTAGCCCAAGAGTCTGTTGTTGATTCTGCGTTGCTTAGGTCCAATTTAAGGCCCTTCAAAACCGCATTCTTGTACACAAGTTGTACACAAATCTTCTGAGATGCCCCGTGATCTCCATGGCTTACTCTCGAAACCTACTTGCGATTCGCGGAAGGCCGGGCATCGAGGGCGGACATCGCACCGGTGCAGAATTGCAAAGTGGTCGCAATTTCATCGACTGATCTGTCCGTAAACAGTTGAAACTAAAACTTTAAGCTCTTAGAGACTCACCTGCCATTAGATTCTTCGTGAACGCTATTGACAGTTGACTGTGAACGCTGTTATATCTACCTGTGCGTGTTGTGCACAGGAGATGGCCTTATGGCTGGTTCACTTATCGGAGTTTTTGAAATCGCCGAGATGGCAAATGTTAGTCCCTCGGCAGTCGGCAATTGGCGCAAGCGCTTTCAGGACTTCCCAGCGCCGCTCGCGGAGCTGAAATCTGGCCCCGTTTTTGAAGAGAGCCAGGTGAGACTTTGGCTGGCCAAACGGCAGGCAACCGATTCGCCGGAGATAGAACTTTTCTATGACCAACTCGCGAGCAAGCGCGGTGATCCGCCGGAATTGCGTGCGAAGGTCGAAGAGGTGGTTGATCAGTTCCAAAAACAAGAGACTTCCACCAAGCGCCCCGGCATTCTGCTGGGGAGAGTGCAGGGCGGAAAGACACGCCTTTTCTTAGGAGTCATAGCTCGTGCGTTTGACAAAGGGTACGGGGTGGCCGTGATCCTGACGAAGGGTACGAAATCACTAGCCGCACAAACTCTTAGTCGCGTGAAGGATGACTTCCGAGAATTCATTGCCGGCGGCCAAGTGGACGTTTTCGACATCTTGGCGGTGCCCGATCTTACGCCGTACGAACTAACACGGAAGCTTATTTTCGTTGTGAAAAAAGAGGACGATAACCTGAGGAGACTTCTTACCGTCTTTCAGGAAAACTACCCACAACTTCTCACTAAGTCGGTGCTGATCATCGATGATGAAGCCGACCTCGCATCGGTGAGTTTCCGGAAAACCGATGGAGTGAGTACTCCTGGTATCATCTCTCAGCAGATCGATAGGCTGCGGGCGTCGGTCACCAATTCGGCGTTTTTGCAGGTCACTGCTACTCCATATGCTCTTTACCTACAACCTGAAAACGATATAGTCGTCAACGGAAATGCACTTTTCAAACCGAAACGGCCTGCGTTTACCGTGCTCCTGCCAACGCACAGCAAGTATGTTGGTGGCGACGAATACTTTGAAAAGTGCTCCGAGCCGGATTCGGCCGCCTTCTATTTCTACCGTGAGGTGCCGCTGTCGGAGCGGGACGCCCTCAAGAAAGAGGACGGTCGCCGGCTGGAAATCGCCAAAGTGCTAACCGATAGAAATGCAGCTGTCCTGAGAGATGCCATCGTGACGTTTCTGGTCGGCGGCGCGATTCGACGACTTCAACAGCGAGCTGTGGGCCAGCGAGGTCAAAACTACAGTTTTCTCTTCCACACCGAGCAATCACGAAGTTCACATGAATGGCAAGAGCGCGTTGCCATCGCGATCAGAGACTCTTTGGTTGACCAAGCTCGCGCCGACAGCCCCTTATTCAATGAATTGGTGCGAGCCGCTTACTTCGACCTCCGACGCTCAACCGAGTTGGAAGGCGTGTCTCTGCCGAGCCTCGAAGACGTCAAGAAAGCAGTCGTGGACTCACTGGAAACCGGCCAGCTGATGATTACAAAAGTGAACTCCGACAAGGACATCAAGCAATTGCTGGCCGATGATGGACAACTCAAGTTAAGGACGCCATTCAATATGTTTATCGGCGGTCAAATTCTTGATCGCGGGATCACAATCAGCAATCTAATCGGATTCTACTACGGAAGGAACCCAAACCGCTTTCAGCAAGATACGGTTCTCCAGCACTCGCGGATGTACGGAGCACGTTCGACCGCTGATCTCGCCGTGACTCGATTTTACGCGCCTCAACAGGTCTACCAAATAATGAAGAGGATTCACGAGTTCGATGGCGCACTGCGAGAGGCGTTTGAATCGGGGGCGCAAGATGGCGGCGTCTATTTCATCCAAAAGGACCCGTCGAATCGGCTGATTCCGTGTTCCCCCAACAAGCTGCTTTTCTCTGATGTAGTCAGCATACGTCCGGGGCGGCGGTTAGTTCTTTCTGGTTTTCAAACTGTGTATAAATCGTATGGTGCCGAAAATTTGAAGGCGTTGGACGAGAAGATTGACGCATTAGCTGCCGTCGAGAAACCAGTGCTGATAGATGTGGCTCAGGCCACTGAGCTCTTAAGGCTCGCCTATGCGAATCTCGAATTTGATGATTCGACCAATGATGACCGCGAAGCTCATATCGCAGCGTTGGAACATCTATCCCGTACCTGCAAGAAGTCTGAGTTAAAGGACAAGGTCTTGTTGCTAGTCGCAAAAGATCGCGAAGTAAGGCGGTATCGCGAAGAGGGACGATTCTCCAACGCCCCTGACACGAAGCAACAGAAAGACTTGGCGCGCGCGAGAGCGGAAGATGTCCCGGTACTGATGCTCCTTCGCCAGAAGGGTGAAGAGGCGCATCAATGGCGTGGCTTGCCTTTCTGGTGGCCTGTCATCGTGACTCCTCGGTCTGCAATTACGGCGATTTTCGCTACAGACGAAGCCGTTGTATCAATGGCGTCGCCTGCTACCGTTGGGGTTGAACGGGCGCTTTCAACAGACGAGATTGCTTAGCCAAGCGCGCGCGGGCGATTTCTAAAGGGTGAACACCTTTAACACTTCATCCCCGTAGTGATTGATGACTTTTATAGCGATCTTGCCGGTCTTCGGTGGGTCGAACGACCGACTGATTGTGGAATAGAGAGCAGACCACGCGGCCTCATCAATGTCCGTTCTTAAAGCGCGTCTGAGCTTATCGTAAGGCTCATCTGCTCCTGTGAAGTATGCATGTCGCACGAAGAAGCTCTCGCCGTTGTAATCCGTGTCAATAAACCAACAGGCGATATCATCAGTGGACGCGCTGCGAATCTGTCCGGTCGTCGGATCGTAGACGTCCACGCCCTTTATCTCCGCAACGATCTGCCCGCTCTTCTGCTTTTTGATCTCCACATCCGGCTCGCCGAATACCATGAACAGGTTGCCCGCGCCGGTCTTTTTCAGCAGTTCGTCGCCCATCGCCAGATCGGGATTCATCTTGGTGGGTAGTACGGTCAGCTTGCCGTAGCGTTTCACCTCTTCGGCAACGTGCGGGTCAAAAGCAAAACCACAAATAACGAGCATATCGAAACCCACGCCCTGCACCGCTTCCTTGGCCGCTTCCTTCACCTGCTGCGGACCCACAGTGCCGTGCTCCGGGCCGATGGAGACCGCCACGCGCCGAGACTTGCCTCCGACGTCCTTGTATTCGCCCGCCGCTTGGAGCCACACTCCGGCGTACACGTCTAGCCGGTCGAAAACAAGTCGTTCACCCTTACGATTGTTCTGTACCCCCGCCTTCTTCAGATTCTCCAGGATCATCGCGCTGAAATCTTGCTGTTTCCGAGCCTCTTTCTCCGTCACCGTGCTTTCCTGATTTTCGTCTAGAGTAGAAAGCACCCGATGTGGCGAGAGGCTTTCAACTGAGAACGGTCCGCAAACTCGCACTCGTTTGTTGTCCTCGAAAGGCTGGTCGTAAAGACTCTCAGAGTCAGCGTGTTTCGCGATAGTCGCATCGATTTGCTCGCTCGTCATTTTCTCGTTGATTTCCGGATTGTTGGCGATAGATTTGAGCGTGACGTGCGGAACCCGCTTGTATACGAAGCCCTTGCGAATGTCGTCTTCCGTCTTGTATTCGGGCGGGATTTTGCCAGTCAATTCGGTCTCTTTCTTGATGCCTTCAGGCGAATCAGCAAGTAGGTAGTACGGATACTTCGCTGCCATCATGCGTGTGCGGGCCAGCGCCAGCGCGACGCGGCTAGTGTCACAGGTGACCCACCGCCGTCCCCACTGCTCGGCAACATAGGCGGTCGTTCCGGAACCACAAGTCGGGTCGAATACGAGGTCCCCGGGATCTGTCGTCATCAGCAAGCATCTCTTCACCACCTCAATGTTGGTTTGGACCACGTAAACCTTCTTCGAAGCACCACCTAGGCCTGTCCAAAGATTGGAGTAGAGAACTTGGCTAAAATCATCAGCGTAGCGTTTAAAGTTGATACGCTTCCCGGTTATTACTGTTCGACCAATGGCATGAAGCAGAGGAATCGAATCGGGGCTTACTTTCCACGAATTCCCGCCTGACGGGTACAGTTTTCCATCGATCGAGACATCTTCGTTCGGTCCAGGTTTTTGACTGAACAATGGATTTGAGCGAAACACCCGTGCTCCCTTAGGGAGGGTTGATGCGTCTTCAAGTTCTTCGTCACTCAGATCTCGGATGCGACCATCTGGCAGTTCCACTTGATCGAAGCCAGCGCCGCCGACACCTTGCAAGTCACGAGGGCGGTAGAGAGCCCTGAATTTTGTCTGATCTTTGTCCTTGCCATACCAGACTAGATATTCATTGATCGGCGGGATGAAATCGCCTGATTGACTGCCCTTCTTTTGGAATACTATTTGGGCGATAAAGTTTTCCGGGCCGAACACTTCATCCAACAAACTCCTGACAAGATGCAAGTTAGTGTCACTAATCTGTACGAAGATGCTGCCAGGACCGGTAAGAAGATCACGAGAGACAATGAGGCGATCACGAAGATACGCTAGGTACGAATGAACGCCCAACCTCCATGTATCGCGAAATGCCCGGACCTGCTCTGGCTGCCGCGTCGCGTCTTCAGCTTTACCGTCCGTTACTTCTTTTTTTCGCGTACTCACTTGCCAGTTGGAACCAAATTTGATCCCGTAGGGCGGATCAAGGTAGATAGTCTGTACCTTACCTTCGAGCCCCTCTTTCTCAGTCAGGGACGTCATTACCAGCAGTGAATCTCCCAAGATGAGTCGGTTGGTCCAGTTTTGCTCGTGATGGTAAAAGTCGACCTTTTGCGCAAAATCGGATGGGCCGCCATTGAAGTCGGCAAAGAGATTGGGCTCGTTGCCAGCGGTCTGTTCAATTCGCGGCAGAGCGTCAATGATGGCCTGCGGGTGAATCTTCTCTTGGATGTAGATCGGCACGACCGGAACGGCAAGGTCTGTCCGGTCTTGGTCGTCCTTCCCCTTCCAGACTAGTTGCGGGTCGAGCGATGGGTCGCGCGGGTAGAGCATCGTTTTGGGTGAAAGTTCCTCGTCGGCCACGAAGTCGCGCAGTTCCTCCGTGGGGATGTTGGCTCGTTTGTCTTTGTGGCGGATGGATGCGATCTTTGTCGGTGTGTTGTTCTTCTTAGCCATGAACGACTTCCTTTGCAACCCCCGCCTGCACCTTCGCTAGAAAGTCGCGTATGAACTTCTGCGCGTCCCATGGATCAGGAACCTCAATGAATGCCCAGCGGCCAAATCCGCCGTGATTGTTAACGGCTGGCACCCACAGCGCTCGGGCTGTCGAGGATTTGGCGGCCTTATCTTTTTTCTTTTCGCCGGTCACTTCGATGATCAAGTTTAGGAGGTCCGTAGGCCCTCCGCCGTCCTCGATGCAGCCGATAAAATCTGGGACATAATTTTTTTCTTCGCCGTTTAGCGTATAGGGAATGGTGAAGCTCAGATTGTGATTTTTGACGTAGCGAATGACCTCGGGCATGCCTTCGAGCACGGCGGCCATTTTCTGTTCCCAGGAATCGGTGTCGGCGACCACATGGGAAATGTGGCATTTATCGGGGCGAGTCGCGAAAACAGCCCGCGTCGTATCAAAATCCACGTACCGAGTAGAACCGACTGTGTCATACGGCAGAGGGATAGGCTTGATTGCGGCCGTTCCATCGGTTGAAGCAACGATGGACCTATATATGCGGTCTGCAGCATCGTGGGCGAACTCGATGAGCAGCAACAACTGCGGGAAAGTGTTGTCTTTGAGAGTGACGCATTCTGCGAGCCAGCGTTTGGAAATTCTGAGAAGCTGCGGGAACAGCCAGGGCTTGTCGTTGCCGTCGTCGTCGCGAAAGTATTTTTCCAAGGTCAATTTGGCCAAGAGAAACGCGACCTCGTTGGGCCGGCGGCGCTTGAGGTCGTCGAGGGTGTGGATACTGGATTCACCTACGATGGGAGCGTTCTCGGTCTTGGTGGGTATATCGGCCGTAGACAAGGTGAGCCCCGATTCGTCGGTGAAGGTCTCGGCAAGCCGGTCACCTATGACATCGTATCGGTAGCCCAGTAGACGGGGAAAAGTGATCTCGCAGGCGATTCGGCTTTCAAGCGCGCGCACGCGTGTAGGCATCGGTCCTGGCTTAGGATCAGTAGTCGCGCCGCTGGTTGGAATAAACGAAAAAGGCACGCCATAGACTTCGGCATATTCGGGATTGAAACGTCCTTTTTCGTTGGCGGCATAGCTCATCCGGCGCAACGCCCGGCCGACGACCTGTTCACAGAGAAGCTGGGTGCCGAACGCACGCACGCCGAGAACATGGGTAACAGTGTTTGCATCCCACCCTTCGGTGAGCATGGAAACGCTGACCACGCACTTAACGTGCTCGCCGAGTTTGCCAACCTTGCCCACCGTATTCATTACCTCTCGAAGCAGGTCTTCATCGGCTAGATTGTCGCTGTCACGGCCAGGAAAACGGATACGATAATCCGCCTTGAACTCCTCAATTTCGCGCGCAGCGATTTCCTTGAAGTCATCGCTCATCGAGTTCCCCGACTCAAGCTGCTGGCTATCCACAAGGATCGTGTTTGGGCGATGTAACCAACCTCCATTGCCGTCATCGTTGCGAAAAATGGGCAATTGGCCGGCTTGGGCGATAGCCTGTTTACCAATCTGCTTTTCCCATCCGGCCACAAAATCAAACACCAGCTTAGAAACATTTGTGTTGTTGCAGACCACGATAAAAACCGGTGGAGTAATGCCACGCGCACGCGCCTCCGCGTTTCGCTCCCACAGCCGGTAATACTTTTCGTAATTCCCATAGAGACTCAGGAGCGCCCCTTGCAGTTCCACTGGGAGTTTTGGCTCGCCGCTGACCTCGGCGGTCTTGCGTCCCTTTCTGGGAAGCTCCTCGCGGATGCGCAGCCAAAGGTCGCGGTAAGTGGGTTGCTCTCCGGTCATAGAGTCATCCGCTACCGGCACGCGGGGTACTTTGACGATGCCTGCTTCAATGGCGTCAATCAGCGAAAAATCCGACGCCACCCACGGAAAAAGAGTGCCCTCCGGGTAACCGGAACCGCGCAAGAAGAATGGTGTGGCCGAAAGGTCGTAAATGGCTTTCACACCGATCTTGGCTTTTACGGCCTCAATGCCCGAAATCCAAACGCGTGCCTCTTCGTCACGTTGCTCCGCTTCCTTACGCTCATCACCGACAAGCACTTCGTCCTCGCCGTCGGGTTTGCGGCGGTAACAGTGGTGAGCCTCGTCGTTGAGAATTATGATGTTTTTCTTGTTGCTTAACTCACGGCAAACGCGACGCACCATCTGGTCAGGCGTCTCTGTGAATGGGTTTGGACCGCCATCGGCGAGGATGGACTTCGTGATCTTGGCGGCAGCGATCTTCTCTCGCAACTGGAATGCATGGTAGTTGGTGATGAGTATTTTGGCCTGTCCGAGCTGCTCGTGCAGTTGGGCAGGAATGATGTCACGTTGACGATAGTAGTTTTCTGGGTCGTTCGGCAAAAGGACGCGCAGCCGATCACGAATCGTGATGCCCGGCGTTACAACTAGGAAAGTATCGGAGAAGCGGGCGTCCTGTGGGTTCGCGTGCTTATTGAGGGTGTGCCACGCAATAAGCATCGCCATCACCACGGTTTTACCCGAGCCCGTCGCCATCTTGAATGCTGTGCGTGGCAATCCAGGATTTGAGGTATCGTTCGCGTCGCGTATCGCGTTCTCTATCCAAGCATCCCCGTACTTCTTCGCCACTTCCGCGATGTAGATGGCGGTTTCTAACGCCTCGTTTTGACAGAAGAAAAGCTTCCTTTCACGATTGGCGTCAGTCCAGTACGCGATCAACCTGGCCGTGGTCGGTGTGACGCCAACGTAACCACCCTTCCGCCACTGGGCCACGCGGCGACGAATGTCATTGACGAGCTTGTTCTCTTCAATCCGATCCTGCGTCCACTCCGTCTCAAATTGCAGCTGGTTCTTCGTTTTCTTTTTCGGCTTGGCAATTGGGATGAAATAAGAGCTAGTACGCCGGCCTTCGACGATTTCGTTCGAAATCCCTTCGTCCGTAAACCGAAAATGGCGCGCCGGCTCCTCGAACGGGGAGTTTAAGATTGGGTTTTCGATAACGACTGAGGGCATCGGCACCTAAACTGACTGGGAAGTAACGCTTCTTTCATACCGCAGGTCTCTTCAGATGTCGAGCATCCAACCCAATGAATTCATTCCGGGAAGGCAACACTCTAGCCTGTCAACCGATCAAAACACGCTAGGTGGCATCGATCCCGATTGTTATGTTTTCGCTTTTTCAGGCCGTTGGTGCCAGCCTGCTCGCTCGAAGGGCACAATATGCATCGAGATGATCGATCAACTCCCCCATCTGGCTAATCATGCTCCTGCGCTCCTGAAAGTTCCGGTAGGCAGGAAATAGAATCCTGCCGTGCATGACCGCGTCGCGGAAGTCGGTAAAGTTATAGAGTCTTTCATACTCGCTATTGCTGAGTGATTTGCCGAGTTTCTCGTGCAAGAAGTCGCGCCATGGAGAATGCTTTCGAAGGGCTTCATTCACGTGGTGGAAATCCAGTTCGTCCACGAAGCGATTTCCTCCCATTTTCTGACGCGCAGACTCGAAGCGTTTCCGAACCTTCTCAAGAACCTCGGGTGTAAGGTTCAGTCCCTTGTCACTCGACAGACCGCACCCATCTTTTGCAAGCAGATCTCGCGACAGTTCTTCAACCCGACTTAAGCCTGCGTACAGCTGAATGCGAAACTCGCGGCTGTTAAAGGCCCAATAGGTAATCAAGCCCGACACTTGATTTCCTCGGAGCGTGAGGTACCATTCGCGAGTTTCAAAAAGGTAAAACGATTCGGCTAGTTGCGTCGACTCTGGAATGTGATCTGAAACGGATGCCTTCCGCATTGTCGTGATGGTTCGGGCACCATTCAACGGACGCTCGGTGCAGAAGACTGTCTCAAAGTTCCGTCCGTCTGCCGACGCGGGGACAACTGAATACCTTTTTTCCGCAACGAGGCGATTCGCGGCATTACCATCCCCTGGCGCGACATACTCTATTTGGTCCCGATGGACCATGACATCGCTCACTACAAACGTTTCGCCAAGCTTCCGCATCAACGTGGCGAATGAGTGGAATTGGTGTGTCGAGATCGGCGGTGGGCGCTGAATCATGTGTCGTGAGTTGACTACCGCCGATTCTATCAGAGTTTCTGAATGCCAAAACCTGTCTGCTGCCTGAATGAGGCGCCGTGGGAATCTTTAACAAGCTCTTGGACGAATAACGCTTCACGCAAGAGACCCAATCCACTGAACTACAGGAACTCCGTCGTCGTAAACCGCGACCTTAGTGTTCGAAGTCGATATCAAGTGTGCGTACTCGGCCTGTTTTTTCCGGTCGCGTACACGTCACAGTAGGCGGCATTCAGGACGTGATACATATCATCGACCAAGTCCTTGGGAACAGAATCACAACTAGCGCGTCGCAAGTTGTGGAACAAGTCCGCTCGAACGACTCCTCTCGCACAGCGCTTGATTGGCGGGGCAAGCTGAATCAGAGCAAGCTCGGCAGCCCTCTCAATCGGAATTCCTGGAATGATCCGGTGTATATGATGTGTCAGGGCTAACCAAGAGCCCGTCCGCTGCGGTTGTCGGTTCGTCTCCAACGTGATAAGAACTAGATTCATGCATTCAGTCCGTCTAAAATGTACCTTCAAAAAGAGCGGAGTTATTTGGCAAAAATCGCCTGCGATCAGGGTTCGGGAGGTTGCTAGTGTTTGCACTGCCTTGAGCAACGCATACGGGACTCCGCGCTTCGGGAATCCCACCGATCCCTTGGACGATCTAATCTTCATCATTCTTTCAAATAAAACTGGCCCGGCAACAGCTCGCAAAACCTACCGGCATCTTCGCAGGCGCTTTCCACGATGGGACAATATCTTGTCTGCTCCGCTCTCGACACTGGAATCGATTCTCAAACCTGCAGGTCTCTCCGCCGTCAAATCCCGACAAATTCGCGCAGCGCTATACCGAATAAAGAAGGAATTTGGCAGGTGCAACCTCAATGCTCTCAAGCGAACCTCTGCGGATGATGCGGAAGACTTTCTGGTTGGCCTCCCCGGCGCTTCGGAGAAGGTTGCAAAATGCGTAATGATGTATACACTTGGATTCCAAGTGCTGCCTGTTGATACCCACGTCCACCGGATTACTTCCAGATTAGGGTGGACGTCGCGAAAACGGGCGGATCAATGTCACAAAGAATTGGAAGCTTTGCTTGCTCCGGCTCTCCGACCGAATTTCCATGTGGGCTGTATCGCGCACGGAAGAAAAGTGTGCCGACCGAAGGCGCCGCTCTGTCTGACCTGTCGTCTCAGTGACCATTGTGAGTTCTTTAGGGCCACGAAAAGATGAAAAAACGTAAACGACCAATCGCGATTGATCTCTTCTGCGGCGCCGGTGGGATGTCCCTTGGGTTCGAACAAGCAGGCTTCGACGTCGTTGGCGCAATCGATGTTGAAGAGAACAACACGGACATTTATAAGGAGAACTTTCCTTCAGCTCACGTTCTTTGCGCCGATGTCTCTACCCTCTCGGGACAGACAATTTGCCAAGAAATGCAAATTCACAACAAAGAAATCGACGTTTTGTTCGGAGGACCGCCCTGCCAGGGATTTTCTTTGATCGGTAAACGCATTCCCGAAGACCCCCGTAACTCTTTGCTCTATGAATTCGGGCGCATAATCGTCGAAATTTGTCCGTCTTACTTCGTCGTAGAGAACGTCGTAGGAATCCTGTTAGGAGAGGCGACCAAGGCCCTCGATCGCTTCACGAAGATCGTTGAAAAAGCCGGCTATCACTTGATAAAGCCCATCCACGTTCTCGACGCCGCTGAATTTGGAGTCCCGCAACGTCGACGTCGCGTATTCCTCCTAGGATACGCCTCGGGTGCCACGCCCCCCGAATACCCTCGTGCAACTGTCCCCGCCGGAGACGACGGCAAAGGTGACGGCCCCACCGTTTGGGATGCGATAGGTGACCTTCCAAAGATTTCGGAACACGACCAGCTTCTCCACTGTGACAGTTACTTCGGGAGCCTTGGGAAACCAAGTCCGTACGCGAAGATACTCCGAGGCGAAGCGCGCGATCCCGCCGACAAATCGGCTATGCGCCATATAAATGGAAATGGACTGGGAGGATGCCTTCGGACCCTCCACACTACGAAAACTGTCAGAAGATTCAAGTCTACGAAACCCGGGGAGAGTGAGGGCATCAGTCGTTTTTACAGACTTACAAAGGACGGCTTGGCTCCTACCCTCCGAGCTGGGACAGGGCCAGATCAAGGGTCCTTCATGGCACCACGTCCGATACATCCAATCCAAGACCGATGCATTACGGTTCGCGAGGCTGCGAGGCTGCATTCCTTTCCCGATTGGTTCCATTTTCACGCCACGAAATGGCATGGTTTCCGACAGGTGGGCAATTCGGTCCCACCTCGCCTCGCTCGCGCTGTGGCGGAGTCCGTTTTGCGATCACTTCAAACCAAATAGCCAGGGAGGACCGAACGATGAGCCGTACAAGTCAGGCACAATACGCTCCAGTCGATGCCTCCCCCGTGAAGTCGTTTTTTGTTTACATGCTTACGCGAGACATCAAGCTTGAGGAAGCCATTCTCGATCTGCTTGACAATTGCGTCGATGGCATCTTACGAGCGGAAGGAAAGACCAACAAGACCACCCAGAAACCGTACGATGGCTTCTGGGCCGAGATCAAATTTAGCCGAGACTCCTTTTCTATTGCGGACAACTGCGGCGGAATTCCTTGGAATTTGCACAATTACGCTTTTAGGATGGGCCGCCCCCCTGACAGACCACCCGACACGCCGGGAACCGTCGGTGTCTACGGCATCGGAATGAAGCGCGCAATCTTTAAGATGGGCAAGCGCTGTCTCATCAGCACTCAAAATGGCGAACACACCTACGACGTGGAGATCGAACCCGAATGGACGGCCGATGAGAAGGCGTGGAATATTCCCGTCCATCCAGGCAAGAAAACGATGAAAGAGGACGGAACGACCGTTGTCGTGGGCGACCTCCATCCAGCGATCAGGGACCGTTTTGGGGCCGACGGCAAATCATTCAAATCCGACCTTGAGTTAATGATCTCGACTCACTATGCGTTCATTATCGACAAAGGTTTTCAAGTGAAGATCAATGGTGATGTGATTCGGGCACGCGCCACGCGGTTAATTTTTACCAAAAGTATTCGTAATCAAAAGAAAGAAGTCATACGACCCTTCATTTTCAAGACTAAGGCTCACGGCGTTGATGTTTTTCTTACCGTAGGGTTCACTCGCCCCATCCCGTCCCAAGACGAGATAGCAAGCGAGCAGGAGGAGAAGAGGTATTCATCCTTAGACGCCGGCTGGACGGTCATCTGCAATGGCCGTGCCGTTCTGTATTGCGACCGCAGCGAACTTACTGGCTGGGGGGAGGCGGGTGTTCCACGCTACCACACTCAATTCATCGCGATTTCGGGCATTGTCGAGTTCAATTCCGACGACGCTTCCAAACTCCCTACAACCACAACCAAACGCGGGATCGATGCATCTTCAGCACTCTATCTCCAAATCAAGAACAAGATGCGCGAGGGGATGCGACTTTTTACCGATTACACCAATAAATGGAAGCTCCGGCCCGACGAATCGAAAAAGCAGATCGAATCTGGAGACTCTCTTTCTCTGGAGGAAATTAAATCCGAATCAAAGAGGCTCGACTTTAGACCGACAAAGAAATCGATTCCCGCCGGCAGCCAATTCAAACCCGAGCTGCCGTTGCCGAAAAAGATTGACCCGCAAACGCGCAGAATTTCGTTCGTCAAGAGCAAAGCCGACGTAGAGGAAGTCGCCCAATATCTATTTGAGAATCGAAACGCAGATCCTTCGGCAGTCGGAGACAGGTGCTTCACGCTCATTCAGAAGGAAGCCCAAAAATGAAGCACCCGGCATATCATCTGCGCGCCAACAAGGCAGTGGACCGCCTCACGCTCGTCGATGCAATTAGGAGGCTTGAAAAGCTATCTGAAGATCTTGCCGACTACACGTACTATGGTTTCGGAGGCCCCTACTTAGAAGACTTCCGCCTACTGTACGAATTCTTTCCGGAGCTGGAAATGGTGTCCTTCGAGTCGAATGCTGATACATACAAGCGCCAACGATTTCACACGCCATGCCACAGCACGCGGCTAAAACTGAAGAAAACAGAATTCAAATCATTTCTTGCTCGGTATGCCCCTGGCGATGAAAAGAGCATCTTTTGGCTAGATTACATCGGATTGGAATTTAGCTATTTCGAAGAATTCATGACATTACTGGGCGTGATCTCGCCCGATAGTCTGGTCAAAATTACACTTAGATGCGAACCGTCCGATTTCTTGGATAGGGACGAAACAGAACAGAAGAAAAAAAGAGAAGAATTTCGAGCGCGATTTCAGGCTCTCCTACCTTCCGCGTCGAGTGAGCCCCCTCTTCAGTTCGAGCAATTCGCAAAACTGATTCAGGATATGCTCCAAATCGCTGCCGAAAAGGCACTCCCAAGCGGACTACCGCTGAGGTTTCTTCCCATTTCGTCTTTCTGCTACGCTGATGGCGTTGGGATGTTCACTCTGACTGGCGTGGTATTTACCAGGGCGGAGGAAGAAAAAGTGCGCCATGCTTTCAGATCATGGCATTTAGCCAACCTCAATTGGGCTAAACCAAAGACAATTGATGTTCCGACGCTCAGCACAAAAGAACGCCTGCATCTTCAAAAACGACTGCCATGCTATACGAATCCAGGAAGGACCCTCACGAATGCACTGGGATATCTGATTGATGTTGATAGGACCAAGACGGAGTCAAAGCTTCGACAGTATTCAGACTTCCATCGGTACTTTCCGTATTTCATGAAGGCAATTCCGTAGGTTCACCTTGCGCAACCCACCGTCGAAGTCTCGCCTCCTGCGTCCCTCCCTATGACGAGGACAGCCGATGCTCTCGAACTTTGTCATAACTCACAGCGAGTTCCTGTCCGACCTTTAGCTCCATCTGAACAATGGGTTGACTATCCAGTTTTCCGAAAAGAATTCTCCGTTCGTCATCCGACTCACTAACTTCGACCCACATCCATTCGCTCTCCACACCTGATAATCCCGAAAACTCCACCTTCACCTGATCTCCGCGATTGTACTTGCCCATGCTGAGCCTCGGCTTTCACGCCAGCGCGTTTCCACATCAGAGCTTAGATTGTCGTTCTTTTGATAGGCAAACCCTTAGATTCTAACCAAACGTGGTGAATACTGCCCATGATTCTTGCGCCCGTCGCCAATCATAGAATAAGTACGTCTTGCACGTCGGTTCCAAGTGGAACGGATCTCCTTCCACCCTTCCCGAGAGGCGACATCGGAATGTTGCTTCGCGAAGCATCATGGATCGAACATAGAAGACTGCTTTTCCCGTGGCGCAGGTAGCTCTTTTTCTCCCCAAAGCTCTCGAAATAATTCGAGAGTTCCTGGCCCGAACCCGGCGTAATGATTATTCGCAAAAGCCAGAATCATCATCCGCCGTTCGCGAGCTTTCTTTAGCTCCTTCACCCACTCGAATAGTTCTCCTTGCCGATCGATGATGACCTTGTCCCAGGTCGTCGTCTGTTCCTCAATCGCTTTCCGGTCGCCAAGCCAGCGTACGTAAGTGAAGTCCGCTGTGATGAGATCCAAATCGTTTTTCATCTCCCAGGGCCGCGGCATCCAGTTGTGATCCGTGAGAGTGAAAGCGACGCCGTGCTCCCGCAGCAGGTCAAGGAAGCACGCGTCGAGCCAATCCTTGTTCCGAATCTCAAGGGCGAATCTGTATCCCTTGGGGAGCTTTTCGAGGAATGGTTTCAGTCGCGCGACAAACTCTCTGCCGCTCTTGAATTTCGACGCGTTGAAGTATCCGAATTGAAGAAGGAGCGGGCCTAGCTTCTCGCCGAGCGCATCCATTGTTTTCAAGAACTCTGTGAACTCTTTGTCGCAATGCAAAAGCACCCTTTCATGCGTTATGACCTGCGGGACCTTGGCTGCAAAGAGGAATCCGGGTGGTGTCTTCTTGTACCACCCTTGCACTGTGGAAAGAGTCGGAGTTCCATAATAGGTGCTGTCAATTTCGACGGCGTCGAATTTCGTCGCGTAAAACGAGAGGCGCTCGCCCGCTTTCATGCCGCGAGGATAGAACGGGCCGTCCCATCCTTTCGCCGTAAAGGACGATGTTCCAATCCGAATTTCCGACATAACCGCCCATTCTACATCCAATGAGTTGGCGGTCCGTCCAGGGCCAATGCCAAGCCTTGGACATCACTTCCTACGAGCCGACATATCCTTACTAATCCCAGAGGCTTGACGGTCGACGATGCTGCAGCACGGCGTCAGGTTTGGGCCCGCACGTATGTCCGCCCGAGCACTAGGACGATAATGGAGTAGCTTTTGGTGGACAGGAAAGCAGTGGAGTTCTCCTCCGTTAATATGACCGGGAGTCTGTGGGACATCTATGGAACCAATCAATCTGCTGCTGGCACTTCGAAACACCGCCAATGAGTTACTCAACGCCGATGGAATCTATCCGATATTGGATTATGCATGGGACGACGCAGATACACCTTCCTCCGAATATACCGGACTGGCGATGTGGACGACTGACGCCCCATTCGAGCTGGACTTCGACTTCTGGGACCGGACCGTCCCGCCTCCAGAACCAACGGAACGAGACGAGATCTTTCACAGGGCGGGGGAGGATTTCATCGGCACAATGGAACTCGCGCGGAACTCGCTGGGCCTGACCCGTTACAGCTGGGAACACCGAAAACCTAGTCACGTGCTCGACGATGAAGAGACGTTCTGGGAGTATCGTGCTGCAACTATGCTCTGGTTGAACATCGCCTCTGATCGTATTCGAGACTATTTCCTCATGGCTCGCTTTGGAGTACCAACAAGGCAGTACAAAAAGCTTCATGAGAAGAATGGCATTTATGCCCGCCCCTTCCGAATGCACCAGGCAGATGAAGGAAGGCTTGCCAGGAAGGTAGCGCTCGAACTTCTGCCGTTTGTGGAACGACTAGCCGGATTCCGGCAAACCCGAAACAAAATCGTGCACAGCATTGCCTCCCGTGAGGGCAGCAACGCCGTGATCTCTTTGTCCAACCAACGCGAGGCGGCGAGACAAGCCCCATTCGTTCCGCGGTCACCGACAACGGCCATGCTGGATTCGAAGGGGTGGGAGGAAGCAATCAAGGCCATGGAAGAGGCACGACAGAAGGAGTTGCGCGACGCTGTTCAAGAACTGCGGGAATGGTATCTATTGCTCGTCCGGGCCGGCAGCATGGTCTTCGAGTTCGAATACTGGAAACGCATGAAGCGCTGAACCCGCTACGCCCTTGCCAGACAAGTGAATTCTTGGCAAAACCAGTTGTCCGATAACCGGACTAGGCCGGAAATTCCTGTTCTGCGAATGCCCAATCGATATCTGCTTCCCACAGTGGCCTATCTCTTTTGATCCAATGAAAATATGCGCACACTTCGCGAGCTTGCTGAAGATAGCGATGCCGGTTCTTGAGCCAGTTCCGCAAGGCTGTGCGCGTAAGTTGCCACATTGCGCGATACTGTTCCAGTTCCTTGAAGCCTGGCGGCGTCCACGCTCCTACGATGGGAATCTCTCGGTCCAGTTCCACTAACTGCTCTCCGTGGACGACGTCGGAGCGCAGGCTGTACATATCATTGCGATCTCTCGCGAGCGAAGCGCCGGGTACGTATGCCGCTAAGAAATTTCTGAACAGTTTCGTCGGCCCTGACTCTATGGGGCTGCCACAAGCATGGCATTGGACCTCGTGAACATTGCTCCCTGTGGTCATGGACTCGATTGCGAAAGCGAGAGCGGCGAATGAGGCCGACATCGAGATATCCCACATACGCGACGAGGTACTAAACCAGAATGCGGCACGGTCAAACTTCTCTCGATCCACGCCTAAAAGTGCCTCATACAAACAGATCGACTCATCAAGATCAGAAGGGACACGGAGTTCATCGCTAACAACAACCTCGTCGTATTGCTCCGGTGCTACCTCCTCCAATTGGTCTGCGGCTGGTGCTGACAAGCTATCGATGATGGCCGGACCCAACGGCGCACGGAACCCTTGTGGAACCCATTCTGAATTGCGGCCGAGATCATCAAGATCAAGTACCCAAACGTGCGGAGGCCGTAGCCCCATTAATTTTGCTCCGCCGAATAGTAAGATGTTGAGCAGAAGCGTAAGATCGCGGTGCTTGCGTATGCGCCTATGATTTGTCAGATGGTCTATGCTGGCGTTCATCAAAGGGAATTCCAAAATAAAAGGGTAATCAGCGGGCTGTATCGTCGGATGAGGGGCGTTGCTAGGCGGAGGAAGAATTTGAACGCCCGAATGTCTGCCTCGCCACGACCCTGTCACGCGGCGGCTACTGAAACTATATTCACGCCCGACCCTCGTCGGTCCCCTCAACACCGAATTCTCGATCTCGTTGCTGATCTGTTCCCATTGTGTTGTATCGAATGCTTCGCCTGGTTCTATGGCGACAATCTTGGGGCCATCAAATTTGAGCATGACCCTGCAGGTAGGGCCAAACATTGGAATGTAAAGTTTGCTTGGCCTTCTTACTGAGAGGTCTCCTTGCCACGTCCCTCCCATGCGCTCATGAAGGAGAACCATCAACTCGGTGGCCTGAAGGTTAGGCCATATAAGAAGGTTGTTAGGCATTTGGAGACGAAGGGTTGAGCCTATCATGCAGACGGTGATCAGGACCATCGGGCCACGTAGAGGCAGGTGCGCAACAGTCCCCTGAAGGATCCGTTGCGGGCTTGCGGAAATCAATGGAGTGACGCTGTCGCGCTGTGGTTTCGGACCGAAGCGGGCCGGAAGTCTTCTTGCAAGAGGTTTCACCAGATAGGTAACAAGAAACGCGCTTGGATTGCGTAATCTGGCCAGCTTCCAGGTGGTTGCTCATCCGGAGGGTCATCACTACCAAGCACCGCGGGATTTTGTGGCGATGACAGAAGACTCCTAGCGTGGCCAAGAAGGGAGTGCGCTTGACTTTTCGCCTTTTCTTCGCCTACCATCCAATCAGCATTTCAGGGTTGAGGGGCACGTCGTCATGGGCTTACCCATTGCAGCAACGAAAACGGAACACCCGGCGGCGCCGAACCCCTGGGTCTTGCCCGACCGCGCACTCACGGTCTTCTACGGATGTCCCGAAATCCAGCGCCTCTCGCACTACTTTCTTCCGAGGATCCTCCTCCGCCAGAAACGTGTTTTGTATCTCGATGGTGCCAATCAGATCAGCCCGCTCCTCATCGCACGGTTTGCGAGGGAGCATGCACTTGAACCTTCCGCGCTGAACGCTCTCATCCGAGTCGCACGCGCCTTTACTTGCTTTCAACTAACAGAACTCATCCGCCGAGTCCCGAAAGTGCTTGCGACGTTTCGCGCCGACGTGCTGATCGTCACGGCTTTGCCGGATTTATTTTTCGACGAGGATATTCAAGACCGTCCGGCGCGAGCCTCGTTTGAACACGCGCTCGAAGGCTTGCGAGAGCTTGCGCCGCTTTCTCTCTCCATTGCGGTGTTTTCCGATGCCACCTCCTTCAAAACAAAACGACGCAACTTCTTTCAGAAACTCAACAACCAGGCAGATCATATCGTGAAAGTCGAACCCGGCCCCGAATCCTCCCTTTCCTTTACCCGCGAGAAAAATACACCACTCCTATCTGTTTGAACGGAAAGTGCGAGGTACACCATGGGCAGGACCGTCCCTACATTTGTGCAGCTGATTGAGCAAAACGCGGAGCGATGGAAGAAATTCCGGCGCGCGTTGCGGCGGGAGGACCAGCCGCATTTCGACCGTCTTTTTGTCCGCGTGCGTTGCTATACCCAGGCTGCCACCTACCAATGTCACGACAACCCCATGGAGGCCATTTTGCTTTCCATCGCCCTCGACCAGGAAAAACGGCTCGACGCCGTGGAGAAAGTTCTTCAGAACGCGGGGGTACTTTGTGAAATTGCTGCAAGGATGGATTCTCGACCTTTACCCGAACCGACACGGGATGACGCTTTGGCTCATCGACCGGAACCAGTCGCACTACCGTTTGAGTGACACGTTCACGCCGGCGTTTTACGTTTCGGGAGACCACGACAGACTCGTCCATTTGCAGGACGCCGCTCAGAAACAAACCACGGAGCTGCGCACCCGGTTCACCGAGCGCACCGACCTGTGGCTCAATGCGCCGCGCTCGGTTCTGGAAGTCTCCGTTCTCCGCCCGACCGATTTCATGGGTTGGGGGCGCTGGGTCCATAAACTCGACTCGCGCTTACAGCTCTACAACAGCGACCTCATGGTGGCTTCGCTCTACTGCTGGGAGAGACGCATCTTCCCGTTGGCGTTGGTCGAGGTCGAAGCGGACGATAACGGCAGAATCACGGCGATGGAATGCCAGGACGATGAATGGAAGCTCGACTATGAGATGCCACCCCTCAAGATCATGCAGATTCGCCTTGCCGGAACGTCACGCCTCGACCCGGCGCATGGGCAGAGACCTGCCCTCGAAATAGAAGTCGATGGAACTTGTTGGGAGCTTGACGAAACGGGGGAACCGCCCGCGCTGGGGTTTGCCCACCTGCTCAAGCGGGAAGATCCTGATGTGATTCTTTCCGAGTGGGGAGACTCAACCATCCTGCCGTTGCTTCGTCAACAAGCAGAGCGTCTGAAATTCTCCCTCAACCTGAATCGCGATCCGCGTGCGTTAGTGCAGCAGTCGCGCGGGCGCAGTTACACGAGTTACGGGCGAATACTCTTCAAAGCCAGCGCAACGACCCTCTTCGGGCGCATCCATGTCGACAAGCAGAACTCTTTTATTTCGGAGAAGTGCGATTTCGCGGGCCTCTGGGAACTGGCACGAGTCACAAAGCTTCCCATCCAGTACGCGGCAAGAACGACGACAGGCACGGGTATTTCGTACATGCAGATGGAGCTTGCCCACCGCGACGGCGTCTTGATCCCGGAGCAGAAGGCAGAGCCCGAAGACCCGAAATCGCCGGATGAGTTACTGGCCGCAGACCGCGGAGGACTCGTGTTTGTGCCCAAGCTGGGATTTACTGCGAATGTGGCCGAGTTGGATTTTGTGAGCCAGTTCCCGAGCATCATGGCCCGGTTCAATATCTCTCCCGAAACCGTGAACTGCCCTTGCTGTCCCGAGGCTCCTCGAATACCGGAGCTGGGCTATCGCGTTTGCCAGAAGAGGCGAGGCATTAGCAGCCGAGTCGTGGAACGTTTGATTGCCAAGCGGATTGAATTGAAGAAACTCCAGAAGACGGTCACCCCTCCCATCGCGGCTCGATTCAAATTGCAGCGCGACTCGCTCAAGTGGCTCCTCGTTTGTTGCTTCGGATACACGGGATACAAGAATGCTCGTTTCGGCAAGATCGAGGCTCACGAAGCGATCAACGCCGTGGCACGCGAAACGCTCTTAGTGGCAAAAGAACTCGCGGAAAACCGGGGATTTGAGCTGATCCACGCGCTCGTTGACTCCCTCTATGTGTGGCGAGAAGGCGCGACACAGGAGGATTTTGAGCACCTTGCCACAGAGATTGAGGAACGGACAAACCTTCCCCTAGCGATCGAGTCCGTCTACCGCTACGTTGTGTTCCTTCCTTCAAAGCAATACCAAGGTGTTCCGGTCCCTAATCGTTTCTTCGCCGTTGGCGACGAAGGCGAAGTCAAGATCAGGGGGCTCGAATGCCGGCGCCACGATACGCCTCCACTGCTAAACCGAATGCAGCATGAAGTGCTTTCGATCCTGGCCGAAGCGCACGACTACGAATCCTATGTACAGAAGCTTGAATCCGCCCGCATGGTTTTGGCCGGGTACGAAGAGCGCCTGTCCAGTGGGAAGGTCGAGATCAAGGATCTCGTCGTGAGTAAGCGCATCACCAAAGAGCCGCGTGACTATCAAAAGGCCGGTGTCACAGCGATTGCCGCCCAACAGCTCTTTGGGAGTGGCGTCAAGCTACGGCCGGGTCAGAACATCGAGTACATCATCACGGACAGTGAGTCGTCCGTACCGAACGATCGCGTTCGGGCTTTTGCACTGTGGGAAGGATGGTTCGGCTACGACCGGAAGAAGTACGCGGCTATGTTGCGCGAAGCGTTTGAACCATTTGTGCAATGCGCGCCAAAGGCCGTTGAAATCAAATGCTTGAACGAACCATTCTCCGAAGAAGAATTGAAACGGTTTCCTCTTTTTGCGCCTCTTGCGCTCCTCCGCTCTTGAAACAAGACTTTCTCTTGTACCGCTTCCTCCGCACCCGTCTTCACTGATTCACAAAACCGCAACTGTCTTCGGTAAGTTCCCAACCGAGCTGTCTTTTTCCCCCTCTGCCCTTCCTGCGAGAAGACTGCGCCTAGACCGCCCGCTTCTTCTGTCAAGGGTCTCCGCTGCGCTCCGATGAACGCGAACCCCACGCGCCCTTGACAGCGCGGACGGCTAGTCGCCGGGGACCTCTCAGGAAGGGCATTTGCTTTTAATGCACCGCTTCGCGTTGCCTCGAAAGCAAAAATCAAACCCTTCAAAGGAGTTCGACTCATGCAGCAAACCAAACAACAACCGTTGTTTCCACTCGGCCAAATTGTCGCCACACCCGACGCGTTGACCGCTCTCGAAAAAGCGGGACAGACCCCGTCGGAGTTCCTGACACGCCACGTTCGCGGCGATTGGGGCGAGTTGTGCGAGGAAGACCGCAAGGAAAACCAACTCAGCTTGGAACGCGGGTTCCGGCTGTTGAGCAGCTACCGCACCAATGCAGGTGACGCAAAACTCTACGTCATCACTGAAGCCGACCGCAGCGTAACCACGATTCTTTTGCCGGAAGAGTACTAAACATTTCGAGAAATCAAAAAAGGAGAAAAAGAGATGAACACGAATGAAGCAGTGAAATCGTTGCAAGAGTACGTCAACGTTCCTCTTGCGGAGTTGGTGGAGTCCGCAACCAATCCACGCAAGACGTTTGACGAGAAAGGGCTGCAAGAACTCGCCGAAAGCATCCGCAGTAAAGGTGTGCTCTTGCCGCTCCTTGTGCGGCCCGTCAACGGACACTATGAAATCGTTACCGGGGAGCGCCGCTACCGGGCCTCGAAGCTGGCCGGGCGTGGCAGCGTCCCCGCGACTGTTCGGGAACTCAGCGACGGAGAGTGTCTTGAAATCCAACTGATCGAAAACTTGCTCCGAATGGATTTGCACCCGTTTGAGGAAGCGCAAGGTTTTCGTGCCTTGCTCGACCGCGAGCAAGGAGCGTACACCGTTGAGAAGCTCGCCGCCAAGACGGGCAAAAATGCCTCTTTTATCGCCAAGCGCCTTCGCCTCTTGGACTTGATTCCACCTGTGGCCGAGGCGTTCACCGCTGGACACATCGGCATCGAACACGCCCTGCTCATCGCCAAGCTCGCGGCGGATGCGCAAGAGAAGGCATTCGCACACTGCTTTGACGGCTACCACGCTGCGAGCGACGACGAGCGCAGTGTTGTCCCCGCCAGCCGCCTGCAAGCATGGATTACGCAAAACATCTACCTCAGTCTGAAATCCGTCCCGTTCTCGAAAGACGACGAAACCCTCGTGCCGGAAGCGGGCAGTTGCGCCAACTGCCCGAAGCGCACGGGATTCAACACGCTACTCTTCTCCGAAGTTAGGGAAGACTCGTGCGCCGATGCCGCGTGTTTCAATCGCAAGCTGGACGCGCACATCGCACAGCGCGTTTCGAAAATGCCGAATCTCGTTCAGATTTCGGAGAACTACAACGCGACGGACGAAACGCCCTTTCTCGCCCGCCGCAACTACGTCGAAGTAGTGACCCGGAAAAGCAAAAAGGGCAAGGAAGCAGGACCCGAAGAAAAGCTCTGTGGCCATTTGACCCCGGCCATCCACGCGGACGGCGTGGACAAGGGCCGACTTGTCAAAGTCTGCGCGGACACAACCTGCAAGATTCATTTTGGGGACCGGCAGCAGGAAGAAAAACGGCGGCTGCAATGGAAGGCGGAAAAGACCACTGCCAACCGGAAAGCTAAAGAAACGCTCGCCTTCCGGCACCGCCTTCTGGCCGACGTCCTCAAGCGGGTAAAGCCACAATTGGGAATCGGGGAGCTACGCATGGTGGCGCAGTTTGTCTTGCGTTCGTTATCGCACGAACTGGCGTGCCGCCTTGCCAAGCGCCACGGCTTGCAAAACCCGAAAGACGCTCACGATTGGCAAATGGCGGAGAAAGCGCGGACGCTTTACAAAAAGGCAGACGCGGCGGCGCTGGCCGTTCTCATCTTCGAAGCCATGCTCCTCAGCCCTGCCGGAAACGCGTCCGCAAACAAAGACGACGACCCGCTGGCGGACGCAGCCAGCCTTTACAAAGTTGATACGAAGGCGTTGCGCATTGCCGTTGCCAAGGCCGAGAACGAGAAGGCGGCGAAAAAGAACAAGGCGGCAAGCAGGAAGGAGAAAACCGCGCCGAAAGCGAAAATAGTTCGCAAATAGCACAATCGCAAAACCAACCGGGGCCGTCCTTCACCGGACGGCCCTGTTTTCTTTATTTATCCTCGGTCATGCAGCGTACTCCAAGGCATCGGTTCTCAGGGAAGGACACTCCGAGGACTGACCAGCCCTCTTATCTGTCATTCAAGGATTCACCGAAGCGGCGGACGCCCGGGCCATCTCTGCCAGGCGCATGGCCACGCCGGTGACGCGGCCCACGATTTCACCCTCCCGTGGGTGAATTAATTGCCGGATCTTCGCAGGAGAGAGCGGATGGGGCACGAGTAGCAGCAGGTTTTCCTTTTTCTCGCACCAGCTGCAAGCATACCCCTGGCGCAATTCGACAAAATAGACCGGGCGGTCTTCCATCGTGTGGTGCGGACCTGCGAGGACCTTTCTCTGGTTCACGTCGATCTGCACGAACGTTCCCGGCCGGATCAGCGGGTAGAGAGTGAAATCTTTAAGACCGACGTAGCCGTAAAGAGCGTGCTGTGGACTCAGGCGCTCAACCAGACCCACCGGAATGTCACCCCAGATGGCTACGAGCTTCGAGAGCAGGTTGGTGTTGTCGAGTGCACTCTCATTGCGAAAACGAAGCGGAAGGGTCACCCTCTCGGAATCCGTCAGATGCGCACCCTCGAGGAGGTGCGTCCTTGGGGCGGAGAACTCGGCGTGCTCCAGTCCGAGTTCCCCGATGCGTACGTTGTAATATCCCACCAGTTCCCGCACGGACCGACCGTAAGCGGATCCGAGGCTATAAAATTTGAAAATGCTAGGCACGCCATCGCCGTTTTCAATGCCGGTCAACCAACCATGCGAGATTACGTACTCCAGGTTGTTCTCTCTGGAGGCGATGGCCATGCTGCGCTCCTGGACCTCGCGGATGGTGAGGCCGAGACGGCCGCGCAACTCTTTCAGCTTCGCGCCCGCAGAGCGCGTCGGATCGCTGGGCTCCATTGCCTCGCATAATACGTGCCCTCGGAAAGTAATGTCTAGCGAATAATCGTGGCCGGAGACTTAATCCGTTCATCCGGTTTCCCCCGCTTTCTCGCCCCCTTACCGCCCGCTTTGGCCGGTATCCCGGCCAAACCAAAATTCCGCACCACCCTTAAGGCAACTTCACCGAGGTTCGACTTGCAGCGAACCCGCGTGCATCTCTGCTCCGGGCAAGAAAAGGATTCCCGACATGAAAGGCAGCCGGGCGTCTCGCTCTCGTTCTCTCTCGGACACCGTCCCCGGTTACGGCGTCGCCGAGCGCGTCGAGCGGATCCTTGTGACCCGGAATCTCACGCTATCCGAGGTCTCACGCGAGCTCCGCCTGCGCTATGCGCGGACGCCGCAATACCTTGTGCCCCATGATTTATATTACGATCTCGGCCATCCCAGCTACAGCCCCAGGATCGAACAGGTCCTCGCGCTCAGCCGCATTTCCGAGTACCGGCTTGCCGACTGGCTGACCATCTTCGGGTTGAACCTCGATGACATACCGACCCTCCAGGCCGAGTTCCCCTCGGCGCGCACTTCCCTCCTCGACTCCACCGCCTATGACCGGGCAGCTTGGATCGGCTGGTTTCACGACGCAGCCCATGCTGGCGATCCGCCCGCTGTCGCCCCGCTCGGCCAGCTTCTCATTCCCGCACCGTCGCGCCGCATGGATTCTCTTCTTGCTCCCGAACCTTCGTCGTTTCTCTACGCCAAGATCGGGCGCCAGGACGCGTTCGCGTTTCCCGACTTGTTGCCGGGGAGCATCGTGCGAGCGGACACCCGCGGCGTCGGCGAGCTGCTCCGAAGCATGCAGAACAAAAACTCCGAGCGGCTCTTTCTCGTGGAGTACGGCCAAGGACTCGTCTGTTGCCGGTTGCATGCGAGAACGAAAAGCATGGTCACGCTCCGCGCATCGACACTGCCGTTTGCGCAGACCGAGCTGCGGCTCGGCTCGGAAGCCCGCATCCTCGGAGTCCTGGACTGGGAACTCCGCCCTGCGAAGACGGCGCGGCCCGACGTTCCCACGGCTTCCATGCAGTTTCTCGAACCACAACCGCTCCCTGCGGCCGGCACCGAGCCGGGTCTCCACGAACTTCTCGAACGTTCCCGGTTGCGCGGTGGACTCTCCATCCGCAACGCTTCCTCCAAGAGCCGATGGGTCGCTCAGTCCCTTCGGGACGAGAGATACTTCTGCTCTCCCACATCACTCGCAGAGTATGAGACGGTCCCTCGATTGCCCGCGCAGATCCACAAGATCGTATCGGTGTGCGTTCTCTACTCGCTTGGCTTCTCGGAACTTCTCGCGGCGGCGGGCCTCGACACGGGCGATTCCGGTCGCGAACCCATTCCGGATGCGCTCGTTGGCCGCGCTACTTCGGATACCCCACGGACGGCGAACGATGCTGCCACCCGAAACAAAAAGCAGCCGGGTTTTCTGTCGGCGCTCCTCGCCGAGTTCCAGGAGATTCCGCTCTTCCTGCGCAGCGCGTTGTCCACGGTGGCGGGGCTTTCCGGACTTTCTGTCCGCGATGTGTTCTGGACCGGAGGCAGGACCTCTTCGCTCCATCCGTATCTGAACGACGCCCTGTTTGTGTCCGTGAACCGCCGCCTCAAAATTCCCGCTTTCTTGAAACAAAAGCCCCTGTGGGACCAGCCCAACTACATCCTCCTGATGCGGAATGGAACCTACGTCTTAACGGGCTGCAGTCTCGAAGGCAGAACTCTCATCATGCACCCGTTTGCGGACGGCTTTTCTCGTCCCCAGATGCTTCGGAATGGCGCGGATGCGGAAGTGGTGGGCAAGGTCACGGCGCTTTTCCGCCGGCTGCGATGACCGTTTCCCGCGCACCGCCCGGAAGCTCCTGAGCGTTTCTTTCGCCTGTTTTCCCTGTATTCCAGAGGACGATGACCGAAACCCGAACAGTTGTTCCTTTCTCTACGGCCCGGGGAGGAACGTTTCCTACTCTGAAGGTTTCCGCCTTTGCGTGAAAGAGGCCAAATCCCATTTCTCTTCGTTCACTTTCGAATGTCGTTCCCGTCGAACTTCGCTGGCTGGCGGCACAGGTTCGTCCCGTCTGGAAACTGCATGCCGCGAGTTTCCTCGCGTTCACTTTTGGCAGCGCGCTCGGACTTCTGGGGCCCCTCGTTCTCCGATGGCTCATCGACCGCATTCTTCCGGAACGCGACGCGTGGCTGCTCGTTTCCGCCGTCGCTCTGCTCTTCCTCAGCTATGAAGGACGCGTCGTCTCGGCGAGCCTCGGAAGCTGGTTGACGGTCGCCGCCTCGCAAAAGATCGTCTTGGCGCTTCGCGTCGAAATACTGAAACATCTCGACAGCCTCTCGGCCGACTATCACGAAGCCATTCCGACAGGAGAAAAACTCTATGCGCTCCGCGAACCCGTGGAGGAGATCGCCTATCTCGGTTCCGACCTTTTTCCCGGTATTCTCCGCACGCTTCTTTCGACCACTCTCACCCTCTTTGTGATGGGAGCGCTGAGCTTCCGCCTCACCCTCATCGTCCTCCCCCTTGTGCCGGTCTTTCTTCTGACCCGGCACCACTTTCGGCAGCGCCTTGGACGGAATGCGGACGATCTGCAAGACAGGCGACTCGAAGTGAGCTCGTTCCTCGAAGAGCACGCTCCCTCGGTCGTCCAGATTCAGTCGTTACAACAGGAAGCGCGCCGCGAGCGACTCGCCTACCGGCTCTTCGCTATGGCCGCGCGTTCGCAACTGCGGCTCGCACGGACCGGCGTGTTCTTCAGCATTTTCACGAACCTGGCGATCGTGCTGGCCATCTCCGCCATCATCGGCTATGGCGGAATTAGGGTGCTCCGGGGACTCCTAACCATTGGAGGCTTGGTGGCCTTCTACAGCTACCTCGCCCAACTCTTCGAGCCCTTGAGCGGGGCCATGGAAATGTACGCGAGGGCGCAGAAGACGTTTTCAAGTATCCGGCGAGTGCGGGCCGCGCTGGCCCTGCGGCCTTCGACCCAGGAAAGTCCCCAAGCGGTTCCGTTGCCTTGCGGTGCTCCCGCGGACCTCCAGATCCACGATCTACGATTTGC
>Ga0210386_10000852_pt1 | contig 28005 bp, 23 predicted proteins | sample IncBWH32OmetaG_FD_160091 | JGI IMG/M metagenome (GOLD analysis project Ga0210386, IMG submission 160091) | Forest soil microbial communities from Barre Woods Harvard Forest LTER site, Petersham, Massachusetts, United States - Inc-BW-H-32-O ...
ATCGTTGGGTGGCGCCAACAGGTCTGGGGGACCTCACATGCGGCGACGCACGCTTCTTGGTGCCATAGCAGGTTCATCGCTGCCGGCCTTCGCGATCATCAACCGCGCCCGCGCCGCTGAGCAGGTCACCGTCGTCTCCTGGGGCGGCTCCTATCAGGACGGCCAGAGCAAGAGCATGTTCCAGCCCGCCGCCAAGGCGCTGGGGATCACTGTCAAGGAAGAGACATATTCCGGCCTGGCGGAGCTGCGTATGCGCGCCAAGTCCGGCGCGATGACCTGGGATGTGGTGTGCACCGGCTCCGGCACCGGCGCGCGCGCCGGCGTCGAGGGTCTGCTGGAGCCACTCGATTACAAGGTGATCGACGTTTCCAATTTCATCCCCGACTCTTGGGCACAGTACTATGTCGGTGGCGATGCGTTCTCAACCGTTATCGCCTGGAACACCAAGACATATGGCGACAAGGGACCGCAGAGCTGGGCCGACTTCTGGGACGTGAAGCAGTTCCCCGGCACCCGCTCCTATCGCAACACCGTCACCCTGGAACCGGCACTGATCGCTGACGGCGTGCCGATGGACCAAGTCTACAAGGTGCTGTCCGCGCCCGGCGGCATCGAACGGGCGATCAAGAAGATGGAGGAACTGAAGCCCCACATTGCCGTGTGGTGGTCCTCGGGCGCGCAGTCCGCGCAACTGATGGTCGACGGCGCGGTCGACATGATTATGGGCTGGAACGGTCGTTTCGATGTCGCGAAGCAGTCCGGCGCAAAGGTTGCCTACACCTTCAACCAGGGCATGCTGGACTACGATTGCTACGTCGTGCCCAAGGGCGCGCCGAACAAGGATCTGGCGATGAAGTTCGTCGCCGAGATCAGCAAGCCGCAATACCAGGCGGGGTTGACCAAGTTCATCACCTACGGCCCGACCAACAAGAAAGCCTACGACGACGGCATCATCCCCGCCGACTACGCGGCCACCCTGCCTTCCTCCCCCGCGAACGTCGCCAAGCAGTTCGGTATTGATGATGACTGGTACATGAAGTTCGACCAGCAGGCCGCCCAGGCCTATCAGAACATGATGACAAAGTAACAATCGCGATACTCCCCCTGCCGCCAAGAGGAGGGGGAATAACCACCGCCCGCACCTTGCCCCCCTCCCGCTCCCTCCCCATCACCATCCGTCAGGTGAGCAAGGCCTACGGCGTGATGCGCGCGCTCGACGAGGTCGATCTCGACATCACCAGCGGCGAATTCCTCACCCTGCTCGGCCCCTCCGGCTCCGGCAAAACCACCCTGCTGATGGTCCTCGCCGGCTTCGTCCGCCCCGACCACGGCAGCGTTCGTTTTGGCGACGTCGAGATCATCCGCACCCCGCCACACAAGCGTGACGTCGGTGTCGTGTTCCAGAACTACGCGCTCTTCCCGCACATGAGCGTCGCCGAGAATATCGCCTTCCCGTTGCGTATGCGGCACATCGCGACATCCGAGATCGCCCCCAAGGTCGAACGCGCCCTAGACACCGTCCAGCTCTCTGGCTTCGGCGCGCGCCACGTCACCCAACTGTCCGGCGGCCAGCGCCAGCGCGTCGCCCTCGCGCGTGCCATCGTGTTCGAACCGCGCATCCTGCTGATGGACGAGCCATTGTCCGCGCTCGACAAACAACTGCGCGATCGCATGCAGATCGAGCTACGCACCCTGCACGACCGCCTCGGCATGACGACGATCTGCGTCACGCACGACCAGCGCGAAGCGCTGACGATGTCCGACCGCGTCGCCGTCATCAACCACGGCCGTGTGCAGCAGCTCGACGCCCCGCGCACGATCTACGAACATCCCGCCAATCGCTTCGTCGCCGAATTCCTCGGCGAATCGGCCTTCCTGCCGGTCGAACAATCCGGCAGCACCTTCCTGCTCGCCGGCCACACCCTGCGCGTTGCCGACCCACCCGGCCCCGGCGGCCCCTGGCTGCTGATGATCCGTCCGGAACGCCTGCGCATCGTCGCGGACGCCCACGACCACGCCCTCAACCTCCTGCGTGGCCGCTTGCAGGACGTCATCTACCAGGGCGAAAGCGTGCTGCTGGAAGTCGAACTCCCCGACGGCACCTTGGTGCCGGTGCGCGGCAGCTCCGCCCGTGGCGCCATGGCCGCCGTGCCGGCGCCGGGCGCCCCGATCACGCTCGGCCTCGCGCCCGAAGACACATTCTTGATCCAAAACGAAACATGACCACCGCACCCAACGCTGCCGGCCTGCGTCAGGACGCCGCGCGCGAGCGCTTGCTGCTGTTCGGCCTCAGCCTGCCCGCCCTGACGTTGGTCACCATCACCATGGTGCTGCCGGTCGGCTGGCTGTTCTGGCTGTCGCTGTTCGACGACGACGGCAATCTCGGTTTTGCCAATTACGCCCGCCTCATCGAGCAACCCTCTTACGCCCGCATCCTGCTGGCGACGTTCGAGATCAGCGCCCTCACCACCGCCATCTGCGTCGTGTTCGGCTACCTGCTCACCTACCTGCTGGCACAATTGTCGCCACGCCGCGCCGCACTGCTGATGATCGGCGTGCTGATGCCGTTCTGGACCTCGATCCTGGTACGCACCTACGCCTGGCTGGTGCTGCTGCAACGCGACGGCGTGATCAACACCTGGGGCATCAAGTTCGGCCTGTGGGATAAGCCCCTGACGCTCGCCTACAACATGACCGGCACGGTGCTTGGCCTGGTGCACATCATGCTGCCCTTCCTGGTGCTACCACTCTACGGCTCGATGCGTGCGATCGACCGGGATTGCCTGAAGGCCGCGGCCAGCCTGGGCGCCAATCCGGTTGCCGCCTTCTGGCGTGTGTATTTTCCCTTGTCGCAGCCTGGGCTGTTCGCCGGCGCTGTGATCGTGTTCATCCTCTGCCTGGGCGCCTACGTCACACCCGCGGTCCTCGGCGGCGGCAAGGTGGTCATGGCCGCCAACGCGGTCGCCAGCGATATCGAGCTGTTCTTCAACTGGGGTGCGGCAAGCGCGCTAGGCGTCGTGCTGCTCGCCCTCACTGCCACGCTACTTGCCATCGCCTCCCGCATCGTCCGCCTCGATCGCGTCTTCGGGGGGCACGGGTCATGAGGCCAATCCTGGCCCCGACCCGCCTGCGCCTCTCCCCCGTCATGGCCCGCGCAGGCGGGCCACCCACGTCTTCATCGCGCGCATCAGCAACGTCGTGGATGCCGACCTCGCTCAGCATGACCAACGGGCACCAGCGAAGCCCCACCCAATGACCTTCCTCAATCAACCCGCCAGCGAAACGCAAATCACCCATCGCGCGCGCCTCTGGCTCTACGCCCTCGGCGCCGCCGTCCTGCTGTTCCTTGTCCTTCCCACCCTCATCGTTGTCCCGATGTCCTTCTCCGCCTCCCAGTTCCTCGAATTCCCCCCGCGCCACTGGTCGCTGCGCTGGTACGACGCCTACCTCGCCTCCCCGGCCTGGATGCATGCCACCGCCACGTCGCTGCAAGTCTCCGCCTTCACCGCCATCGTCGCCACCACGCTCGGCACCCTCGCCGCCTACGGCCTGTTCGTCTCCAACCTGCGCTGGGCCCGCGCGGCGATGCTGTTACTGCTCACCCCGATCATGGTCCCGGTCATCCTCATCGCGATCGGCGTGTTCTATGCCTACGTGAAACTGCATTTGCTCAACACGCTCGCCGGCCTCGTCCTCGCCGACAGCATGCTCGCGATCCCGCTCGTGCTGCTGATCGTCACCTCATCCCTGCGCAGCTACGACATGAACCAGGAGATGGTCGCCCGCAGCCTCGGCGCCTCGCGCCCGAAAGCCTTCCTGCTCGTCACCCTGCCGCAGATCCGTGTCGCCGTACTGACCGCCGCGATCCTGTCCTTCCTCACCGGCTTCGACGAGGTGGTGATCGCCCTCTTCGTATCCGGTGGCGCCAACGCCACCCTGACACGCGGCATGTTCAACGCATTACGCGATCAGATCGACCCCACCATCGCCGCGATCTCCACGGTGATGATCACGGTCTCCTCGCTGCTGCTGGTAGGATCGCAACTGCTGGGCGGCAGCAAAGGCGGGTGAGGGTTCTACCCCCGCCGATCAGCCCACCTGTAGTATGCCACTGCCGGCGCCAAGAACCACGGCTTCCGCCAATAATACAGCCGCGTTTCAAACGGCAGGTCGTCAAACGCCGTCGCCCCTTCCTGCTTCCCCAATAACTGCTGCCCGATCCGCGTGCCCAAATACCCCGCCATCCCGGCGCCGGAGCCGCAATACCCCATCGCGTAGTACAGCCCGTCCCGTTGTCCCGCCCGCATCATCTCGTCAAACGTGTACGCCACGAACCCCGCCCACGAATGGCTGATCTTCGTCTGTACCAATTCCGGAAAGATCCTGACCATCTCCGCATGCAGCCGCGGCCCGCTCACCAGCGGATCCGTCTCGTCATGCGACACGCGGCCGCCAAACACCACGCGCGTTCCGTCGGGCGACGCCCGATAATAGTACACCACCTTCCGCGTATCACTGACGATCCGATCCCGCGGCATCAACGTCGCCATCAGCGCCCGCGGCAGCTGCTCCGTCGCGATGATATAGCTGCCGATCGGAATCACCCGCCGCTGCAGCCACGGTGTCAGCGCGCCCGTATACCCATTCGTCGCCACAACCACATTGCGTGCCGCGATCACCCCACCCGGATACGCCACGCGGAAGCCACCGCCGTCGCGTTCGATCCCCGTCGCCGGGCAATGCGGCACGACGACCGCCCCTGCGGCCAACACCCGATCCAGCATCCCCTGATGAAATCGCCCCGGATCCACCGACGCATGCTGCGCGTACAGCACGCCGCCGTAATAAGCATCCGTCCCCAGCTCCCGCCGCTGCTCCGCTCGTGGGATCAGATGCGCCTCCACCTCCAACCCCTTCGGCTGGTGCGCGATCTCCTTCGCCAATACCTCGTACTTCGCCGGATTATGCGCCGCATGGAAACGCCCCGCGACGCGCAAATCGCAGTCGATCCTCTCCGCGGCCACGAATGACAAAACCCAGGCCAGCGAGTTATGCCCTTCCTTCTTGATCCGGAACGCCTTCTCAGGCCCGTAACGACGCGCCAGCACATCGTAACTCGGCTTCACGCTGGTCGAGATCTGCCCGCCGTTGCGCGTGCTGCAGCCAAATCCTGCATCCTCGGCATCCAGCACCACCGTGCTGCGCCCACCCCGCGCGGTCTGCAACGCCGCGCACAGCCCGGTGTAGCCCGACCCGATCACCACGACATCCGCGTTCGCCGGTGGCGTCACGCGCGGCAACGCCGGCCGTGGGACATGGTCCCACCAGTACGGCGTGAGTTTCACGTCGTCGGCAAACAGACTGAAGCTCATGCGGTTGGCAAATCCCGTGACCAGCGGCGAATCGTTACGCCGATCGTGTCAGCCCATCCCAGGAAAGGCAAACGCACCAATCATGGTGCGAAGCGACGGTCCTACGCCGCAACCGCCACCGGTGCCGCTTCGCGCATCCGCCACGCCGAAGCATCCGCCATCAGCGCGCGCAGCAGCTTGTTGTTCAGCCCATGCCCGGACCGGTGTGCGACAAACCGCCCCGACAGCGCCGCCCCGGCCAACGCCAGGTCACCCACCGCATCCAGCAGCTTGTGCCGGACAAACTCATCCGCCATCCGCAGCCCGCCCGGGTTCAGCACCCGCCCGGCGTCGACCACCACGGCGTTGTCGAGGCTGCCGCCCTGCGCCAGCCCAGCCGCGCGCAGCCCGGCGATATCCTCTGCCAGCGCAAAGGTCCGCGCCCGCGCCAACTCACCACGGAAACTCTCCGGCGTCAGCCGTACCGACAGCTCCTGCTGTCCGATCGCCTCGGCCGCGAAATCAATCGACAGCGTCAGCTCCAGCCCGCTGCGCGCCCGCGTCGCCGGGCCCAGCTCGGCATAGGCATCGCCCTCGGTGACCCGCACCGGCCGCACCACCTCGATCACCCGCCGCGGCGCGTCCTGCGCGGCGATGCCGGCACAATCGATCAGGAACACGAGATGCCCCGCCGACCCGTCCAACGCCGGCAGCTCCGGCCCGTCGACTTCCACCAGCACGTTGTCGATACCGCAGCCCATCAGCGCCGCCATCAGATGCTCGACTGTGGAAACGCGCACCTCCCGGTCGGTCGGATCGCCCAACACCGTCGCCAGCCGCGTGTCGACCACCTGCGCATACTGCGCCGCGATGTCGCGACCGAGATCGATGCGGCGGAACACGATGCCATGGTCCAACGCGGCAGGAGCCAGCCGCATTGTCACCCTCCGGCCGCTGTGCAGGCCGATGCCGATGCAATCGATCGCGGTTTTCAGCGTCTGCTGGTGGGAGCCGGCAAGCATCGGCACATTCACCGCCCCCATGCCATGCAGCATCCCATCCATTAAGATCGCCCCTGTGCCTGTGCGGCGCGCCCGAAGCGCTCCATCGCAGGCAACCTAGCGACCCCTCACCGCACCTGACGAGTCAAGGATTGTTGCCAAATGTTACGCCACAAGCATTTGATCTTGCAGCAATCCGACAACCCAATCAGGTCTGACGTAAAAGCCATGTAGCGTGACGCGCGCGCCAACATAAAGGCCACATTAAGGCCGCTACACTGACCAGGCGCGACCGGGCTTTAACGCCGTGGTGTCGCCGTCGTCCCAGAGGTTTGACGTAGCAGGAATTTTGGGATTCCAATCCCAATATCCTCCGCCGTGGTCTGCCGAACCGTCGCCCGCACCGGTTCTGGCGCGGGCGGCGGCGCGGGCGCCGCAGCCGTCGGTTCCGCTGGCTGGGGTTCACTGTGCCGGAAGCCGAAAACCCCCGTCACCTTGCCGAACAGCGACCGATGCGCTTCCGCCGAGGGCGGGGATGGTGGTTCGGCCACGCGCCCGCGCGGCGCCATCGGCTCCGGTGAGGCGAACAGCCCGCTGCTGGACGGCGCCCGTGCCGTGCGCGGCGGGGGCGCCTGCAGCGTTGCAACCGGTGGCGCAACAATCGGCTCCGCCACCAGCGGCATCATCGGCTCGAGCTGTGGCGGGATGACCTCATCGGCCGAGAGCTCTGGTGTCATCGACGTCGGCGCCAATTGTTCGGAACTCGTCGTGCGCATCTGCGGCACCGGCGAGGTGGTCATCGCCGGCCCTGGCGTCATGAACATCGGCGCCGCGTACCCGCCATCGCGCCCCAGCGGCGGCAGCGGCATGTGATCCTCGCCGCCCACCACCTTCAGCCGCGGCTGCGCCTGATCCGCGGCCGTATCAATCCCGGTGGCCACCACCGACACACGAATCCGCCCTGACAGCGATTCGTCGATCGCCGAGCCGAAGATTATCTCCGCCTCGTCGTCCACTTCTTCGCGGATACGGTTCGCCGCCTGGTCCACCTCGAACAGCGTCAGATCGTCGCCACCCGTGATGTTGATCAGCAGCCCGCGCGCGCCCGACATCGAGGTGTCTTCCAGCAACGGATTACTGATCGCCGCCTCGGCCGCACGAATCGCGCGATTCTCGCCCTCGGCCTCGCCAGTGCCCATCATCGCCTTGCCCATTGCCGCCATCACCGTGCGGATATCGGCAAAATCCAGATTCACCAGGCCAGGCGCCATCATCAGATCGGTGACGCCGCGCACACCCATATACAGTACCTGATCGGCCATCTTGAACGCCTCGCGCCAGGTCGTGCGCTCGGTCGCCATGCGGAACAGGTTCTGGTTCGGGATTACGATCAGCGTATCGACGAAGCGTTGCAGCTCCTCGATGCCCTGCTCGGCTGCCCGCGCGCGGCGCTTGCCCTCGAAGTCGAATGGCCGCGTCACCACGCCCACCGTCAGGATGCCGCGCTCCTTCGCCATCCGCGCGATCACTGGCGCCGCGCCCGTACCCGTGCCGCCGCCCATGCCGGCGGTGATGAACAGCATATGCGCGCCGTCCAAATGGCGGATCAGCTCATCCGCCGCTTCCTCGGCGGCGGCTTTGCCAATATCTGGCTTCGCCCCGGCGCCCAGCCCCTGCGTGATGTGCGGGCCGAGCTGGATGCGCCGGTCCGCCCGGCTGTGCATCAGCTGCTGCGCATCGGTGTTGGCAACGATGAACTCGACGCCCTGCAGGTTGCCGACGATCATGTTGTCAACCGCGTTGGTGCCACCACCACCCACACCGATCACGGTGATGCGCGGCGTGAAGTCGGTATGCGTGGGCTGAACCACGGTGAGATTCAGAGTCATGTGGCCTTCTCCCCCAGGAGCGTCGATTCGGTGAAGCGTTCGTTGCACGATGTCGAAGAATTTATTCGTCCCAGCGCCGGACGGCAGCGCGATGTCTGAGCCATCAGAACCACTCCTTCAGCCGGTTGATGACGCGCCGGAACGGGCCCGCTGAGGCCTCCGGCTCGAAGTCGATGTCATGCAGCGTGCGCCCGCCGCCCGCCGCCCAGTGCAGCAGCCCCGCCGCGGTGGCGAAGGCCGGCCCCGACGCCGAGTCGGGCAATCCGCGCAGCGATGTCGGCCGTCCCAGCCGCACCGGCTTGTTCAGCATACGCGCCGCCATCTCGCGCACGCCCGCCAATTGGCAGGCGCCACCGGTCAGCACGATGCGCACGCCCATCGCGCGCGTCAGCCCGGTTGAGTCAAGCCGGTCGCGCACCAGTTGGAAGATCTCCTCGACCCGCGGCCGCACCACGTTCACCACCATGCTGCGCGGCACCTTGGCGAACTGATGTTCCTCCTCGCCAACCAGCGGCACGGTGAGGAATTCGCGCTCATCATCGGCGCAGCTCTGCGCGTTGCCATGCAGTGTCTTCATCCGCTCGGCATGCGTCACCGTCGTGACCAGCTCACGCGCCAGATCGCTGGTGATGTGCATGCCGCCGATCGGCAGTTGCGCCGTGTGCAGCAGCTGGCCTTCGTTAAACACCGCCACGCCCGTCGTGCCGCCGCCCATATCGATGACCGTCGCGCCCAGCTCGCGTTCGTCATCCACCAGCGTTGCCATCCCCGCCGCCATCGGCGCCGATACCAGCTCGCTGATATCCAGATCGCAGCGCGCGATACAGGCACCCAGCGTGCGCAGCGCACTGGTCGCCGCATCCACGATGTGCAGCCGCGCCGTCAGCGTCGAGCAATACAACCCGCGCGGATCGGCGACATGATCGGTCTCATCCACCTTGAAGGACAGCGGCAGCGAATGGATCACCTCACGCCCATCCGCTTCCGCGCGCAGGCGGGCCTCGCTCACCACGCGGCGGATATCCTGGTCGACCACGACGCGCCCGCCCGTGTTCGCGCTGCCCACCGGCCATTGCACGTTGAACAGCCGCGAGTCCGGCTGTCCGCACGACAGGTTCACCACCACACTGCGCAGCCGCGTGTCCGCCATATCCTCGGCCTGGCCCACCGCGGCGCGGATCGCGCGTTCCGCAGCTTCCAGATCGACAATGCCACCTGCGCGCACGCCACGTCCGCGCTGCCAGCCGAAGCCCAGCACGCGCACGCTGCCGTCGCTCTCGTTGCGGCCAATCAGGCACGCCACCTTCGTCGTGCCGATATCCAGCACGCCGAACGGCCCCGCGCGATTCGCCCGCGGGCGCGTCGGTTCTTCCGGTTCGACCGGCGGCGCGATGCGGCGCGGCATGTCGTTCATGGGCTCGCTCCGCTCATGTCGGCTTCTTCGGGGCAGGATCTGCCGGCAGATCGACATGCGGACGCAGCACGAGCTGATCCGGCAGCCTCATGTCGACGACGTCCAGCGGCCGATCCAACAGATCGTGGTCCCGCTGTAGCGCCATCAGCCGGTCCAGCGCTGCGACTTCATGCCCTTCCGGCAGCATCACGTTGATGCCGCCCTTCAGCGACAGATTCCACCGCCGCTCGCCCACGCGCACCGCGCCGATCACGCGCGCCAGCAGCGCCGGCCGATCCGTCATCGCATCAATCAGCGGCGCCGCCGCTTCCGGCGCGCCGCGCCCCACCACCAACGGCAATTGCTTGAACTGGGCAACATCCTGGTTGGCGACGACCTGGCCATTGCGGTCGATCAGCACGAACTTGCCCTGGTATTGCCAGATCGCGAACGGCCGCCGCTCGACCAGATGCACCACCACCGTGCTGGGCAACCGCCGTTCGATCGTTGCGTGCTCGACCCACGATAGCAGCTCGACATTGCGGCGCACGCCGTCCAGCGAGAATCCCAGCATCGGCTCACCCTTGTTGATGCCGATCGCTTCGCGCAGCAGTGGCTCAGGCGTGTTCTGCCGGCCGTCGATCACCACATGATCGACGCGCAGCCCCAGCCGCGCGGCCGCATCGGCGACCCGCGTCCGCGCCATTGCCAACGCGCCACCCGGCGCCGCCGAATGCATCGCACCGGCGCCGATCAGCAGCAGTACCACGCCGAACGCCACCCAACTTACCGGCCGCACCAGCTTGCGCGCCTTGCGCAGCAGCAGCGTCAGCCGCGCCGGACGGTCGTTCACCGAGTTGCGAGGCGAGCGGGTTACGCGCGGCATGTCGCCTGCTCAACCATCCACGCGCACAACGCCGGGAAATCAAATCCTCGATACGCCGCCTGCTCCGGCAGCAAGGATGTTGGCGTCAGGCCCGGCTGCGTATTGATCTCCAGCAGCACCAATCGTCCGGGCTCGCCCTTGGTATCATCATAGCGGAAGTCGCACCGCGTAGCGCCACGGCAACCCAGCGCGCGATGCGCCGCCAGCGCCACATCCAGCGCGCGGTCGTAGCTGTCCGGATGGATCTTTGCCGGAATGACATGGCGGGAGCCGCCATCGGCATATTTGGATTCATAATCGTAGAACACGCCGGCATCGGCGATGATCTCGGTCACCGCCAACGCGCGCTCCCCCATCACCGCCACCGTCAGCTCGCGCCCGGGGATGTATTCCTCCACCAACGCCGCACCGCCAAACCGCCAACTACGCGCGACATCCGCGCGGCGATTGTCGCCTTGGCGGATGATCTCGACGCCGACGGACGATCCTTCGTTCACCGGCTTGATCACATAGGGCAGCGGCAGTGGATCGGTCGCTTCCAACTGATCCACCTGCACGACCTTGCCGGGCGCCACCGGCAGCCCATGCGCGGCGAACACCGCCTTGGCGGCGACCTTGTCCATCGCCAGCGCCGAGGCGCGTACCCCCGAATGCGTATACGGGATCGCCAGCCAGTCCAGCACCCCCTGGATCGCGCCATCCTCGCCGAAGCGCCCATGCAGCGCGTTGAACACCGCATCCGGTGGTGGCGTCAGCGCTGAGATCACCGCGCCGATGTCTTCGCCCACCTCGATCGGCGTCACGTCGAACCCGGCCATGCGCAGCGCGGCCATCACCTGGGTGCCGGTGGACAGGCTCACCTCGCGCTCGGCGGAAATGCCGCCATACAGCACCGCCACGCGGCTCATTCCACCACCTCCGGCTTACGCCCCGGCACACCGATACGATGGATTTCCCAGTCCAGCGTCACGCCTGATGCAGCATGCACACGACGTCGCACTTCTTCACCCAACCCTTCAATGTCGGCCGCCGTTGCGCTGCCGGTATTGATCAGGAAGTTGCAGTGCTTCTCTGAGACGATCGCGCCACCGCGCGTCAGCCCACGGCACCCGGCCGCATCAATCAGCTCCCAGGCCCGCAGCGAACTCACATTCAACGATGGATTGCGAAACGTCGATCCACCGGTGCGCGCTCGCACCGGCTGTGACGCCGCGCGCGCAGCCTTAATCTCGGCCATCCGCGCCGCAATCGTGCGCGCCGCCCCCGGCCGCGCGCGCAACCGCACCTGTGTCACCACCGCACCCGCCGGCAACCGCGCATTGCGATAGGCGAACGCCAGATCTGTCGCGTTCATCCGCCGCTCGGCACCCTCACGCGCGACGATCTCCACCCATTCGACAACGCTGGCGATATCCCCGCCATAGGCGCCGGCATTCATCGCCACCGCACCGCCGATCGTGCCGGGAATACCGGACAGGAACTCCAGCCCCGTCAGCCCCGCCGCCGCGGCATGTTCCGCGACCGTGACATCCAACGCTGCCGCGCCTGCCACCACGCCATCGGCCTCAACCACGATCGCATTGAACCCACGCGCCAGCCGGATCGTCACACCCAGCAAGCCACCATCGCGAATGATCAGGTTGGAACACGCGCCCAACACACGCACCGGCACCGTGTGCGGCAGGGCCGCCAGGAACTGCGCCAGGTCGGCGACGTCCGCCGGCCGCACCAGCGCCTCCGCCGCGCCGCCAACGCGAAACCAGGTCGTCGGCGCCAGTGTCACATCCGCCTGCACGCGCCCGCGCAACGGCGGCAGCGCGTCTGTGAAGCGCGGTTCGGACGGCGCGGCCATCATCGCCCGCCTCCCGCCACCCGGCGCCCGGAACTCGCCTGCAACGCCGCAAGCTCTTCCGGCAGCGACCCCGCCCATTGCGTAATAGATCCTGCACCGAGACAAACCACGAAATCGCCCGCCTTGGCCATCGCGTGCACCATCTCGGCCAGCCGCCCTGGGCTGGGCAGCGGCACCACGCTGCGATGGCCGCGCGCGCGCAGCCCATCCACCAGCGCATCACGATGCATACCAGCGATCGGCGATTCCCCCGCCGGATACACATCGGCCACGATCACTGTGCCTGCATCGTTCATGCAGGTACAGAATTCGTCGAACAGCGAATGCAGTCGCGTGTACCGATGTGGTTGCACCACTGCGATCACGTCGCGCGCGCCAGCCTGCCGCGCTGCCTTCAGCACCGCGGCGATCTCCACCGGGTGGTGCCCGTAATCATCGATCACCGTGATGCCGCCAGCCTCGCCGGTCTTGGTGAAGCGCCGCTTCACCCCGCGGAATCGCAGGAATGCGCCGCGTAGCGTGGCATCGTCGATATCCATCTCGACGCCCACCGCCACCGCCGCCAGCGCATTCTGCACATTGTGCTGGCCCAGCATCGGCAATCGGAATGGGCCCAGCTTGCGCTCGCGCTTGCGGGCACGGTCAGCCACCACCACGTCGAACGTCGCGCCGTTCCGATCCATGGTCACACGCTCAGCCCGCACATCCGCCTGTGGCGAGAAGCCGTAGGTGACGATGCGGTGATCCGACAGCCGCGGAATCATCTGCTGCACCGCCGGATGGTCGATGCACAGCACGGCGAAGCCGTAGAACGGGATGTTGGAAACGAACTGATCATACCCAGCGAGCATCGCCTCCTTGGTGCCCCAATGGTCCAGATGTTCCGGATCCATATTGGTCACCACGGCGATTACCGCCGGCAGCCTCAGGAAGCTACCGTCGCTCTCGTCGGCCTCCACCACCATCCACTCGCCGGCACCCAGCCGCGTGTTGGTGCCATAGGCATTGATGATGCCACCATTGATCACGGTGGGATCCAGTTTCGCCGCTTCCAGCACCGTCGCGATCAGGCTGGTGGTCGTCGTCTTGCCATGCGTGCCGCCAATCGCGACCGCCCATTTCAACCGCATCAGCTCGGCGAGCATCTCGGCCCGCCGCACCACCGGAATCAGGCGCGCGCGCGCCGTCGCCACTTCAGCGTTGTCGCGCTTCACTGCAGTGGAGACCACGACCACCTGCGCGTCACCAAGATTGGCGGCATCGTGACCAATCATCACCTTGATGCCAGCATCGCACAGCCGTTTCACATTCGCGGAATCGGAAATATCGCTGCCCTGCACGCGATAGCCGAGATTGTGCAGCACCTCAGCAATACCCGACATGCCGATACCGCCGATGCCAACGAAATGAATCGTGCCGATGGAAAGGGGAAGCGCTCTCATACCCGCGCCTCCTGACGCATGCGCGCTTGCACCAGATCGGCCAGCCGCACCGCCGCATCCGCCTGCCCGATCGTCGCCGCTGCGCGTGCTGCGTGCGCCAGCATGTCGGGTTCGTCGAGCAGCAACGTCAGCCGCTCCGCCAACGCCGCCGGCGTGAAATCGCGTTGCGCGATCATCGACGCCCCACGCGCCACCACCAACGCCCGCGCATTCGCACTCTGATGATCGTCGATCGCACCCGGCAGCGGCACCAGGATCCCCGGCCGTCCCACTACCGCCAGCTCCGCCACGCTCGACGCCCCCGCGCGCGTGATCACCAAATGCGCCGCCGCCAACCGCGCGGCGACATCAGGGAAGAACGACGCCAGCTCCGCCGCCACGTCACTCGCTGCATAGGCAGCCCGCACGCGCGCCAGATCCTCCGCCCGGCACTGCTGCACGATCATCAGCCGTGCCCGCAATGCCGGAGGCACCGCCGCAACCGCCGCCGGCACCACGTCGCTGAACACCCGCGCGCCGAGCGATCCGCCCAGCACCAGCACCCGCACCACGTCCGTCGGCTGCACATATCGCGCACCCGCCAAAGCCACGATCGGCGCCCGCACGGGATTGCCCGTCACCACCGTCGCCACCCCCGCGGGCACACGCTCGGTTGCCGCGAAACTCAAAGCCAGGGCACTCGCGCGGCCGACCAGGAACCGATTGGCCCGCCCCAACACCGCGTTCTGCTCATGCAGCACCACCGGAATCCGCCCACTCAACGATCGCGCCGCGATCACCGGCGCCACCGACGGATACCCGCCGAACCCGACCACCACCGCGGGATCAATCCGCTTCAGGATCGACCGCGCCTGCACCACGCCACGCGCCAATGCCAGCACCGCGCTCGCGCCACGCCGCACGCCGTGCCCGGCAACGCCCGCACCCTGGATCACATGCTGCTCATGCCCCACGAACACACCGCTCGTCACCACCATGCGCGCATCGGTCATCAGTGCGATCCGCTGCCCGCGCGCCAGCAACTCGCTCGCCAACGCCTCCGCCGGGAAGAAGTGTCCGCCGGTTCCGCCGGCCGCGATCACCACGGGATGCACCGCCGGTCCCCTCATGCCGGATCGCCGTGATGCCGCCGGCGCGTCAGCGCCAGCAGCATGCCCATGCCCAGCGCCACCGCCATCGCCGACGACCCGCCATAGGAAATGAACGGCAACGTCATCCCCTTGGTCGGAATCAACTGCAGCGACGACGCCATGTTCACGAAGGCCTGCAATCCGAATCCGGTCGCCAGCCCCGCGCATGCCAGCACGATGAACTGATCGGACTCACGCAACATCTGCCGCAGGCAGCGCAGCACGATGAACGCGAACACGGCGATGATCACCATGCAGATCACCATGCCGAATTCCTCACCGGCGACGGCGAAGACGAAATCCGCATGCGCATCCGGCAACACGTCCTTCACGTGCCCCTCGCCCGGCCCGCGTCCCCACAGGCCACCATTGCCGAACGCCTCCAGCGCCTTGTCCGGCTGATAGCTGGCCGCCGCCGGCGCCTGATCCGGGTGCAGATATTCCTCCACGCGCTTGTGCACGTGGCTGAACATCAGGAACGCCGCGATCCCCGCACCCATCATCCCCAACACGCCCAGCCCGGCCAGGAACAGGTTCAACCCCGACAGGAACAATTGCGCGAAGAACACCAGTGTCACCACGGTCAACATGCCGATATCCGGCTGCGACTTCAGGCTGAACGCGATCACGGCAAAGATCCCGATGGCGATCGTCGTGCCGGGGAACCGCGGCAGGCGCTTGCCCTCAGCAATCAGCCACGCCGCCGCCACGGCAAAGCAGGGCTTCAGGAATTCGCTCGGCTGGATCTGTATCCCCGGCAATGCCACCCAGCGGCGCGCACCCTTGATCTCGATGCCCACCACCAGCGTCATCATCGTCAGCGCCAGCGCCGCGGCGCAGCCGATCAGCGCGATGCGGCGGATATCGCGCGGGGACGCCAGCGACACCGCGATCACGATCACCCCCGCCACCGCCAGGAAGCCGATCTGCTTCAGGATGAACATGTCGCGCGAGATATGAATGCGCTCGGCCACCGAGGGGCTGGCCGCCAGCATCATGATGTAGCCGAACCCGACCAGCACGGCGATCGCGCCCAGCGTCCAGCGATCGACCGTCCACCACCAGCGGCCAAGCGTCGAATTGTCAGCCCGGGACAGGGTGGGCATCAGGCCACCCTCCTCAGTGCTTCGACCAGTTCGGCGAAACGATCTCCGCGCTGCTCAAAACCAGTGAACTGATCCCAGCTCGCACAGGCCGGTGACAGCAGTACCACGGGTGAATGGGTCCGATGCGCAGCATCCAACGCAGCGGGTACCGCGCGCTCCAGCGTCTCCACGATCTCGTGCGAGACATTGTGCGCGGCCAGCGTCGCGGCGAAGTCCGGCGCGTCGCGCCCGATCAGCAGCGCATGCGCGATGCGCGGGAAGTGCGCGGCGAGCGGCGTGATGCCGCCTTCCTTGCGCATACCACCGGCGATCCACACCATCCGCTCGTGGCAGACCAGCGCGCGCGCGGTCGAATCGGCATTGGTCGCCTTGCTGTCATTGATGAAGGCCACACCGCTCACGGCACCCACACGCTGCTGGCGATGCGGCAGGCCGGGATAGCTCAGGATCCCCGCGGCCACATCGCTGCGCGCAGCACCGAAGAACAGTGCCATCGCCGCCGCCGCCGCCGCATCCTGCGCATTGTGCGCACCGGGCAGCGCACGCGCGCCGGCCAGGTTCACAACCGCCCCATCCGCGTCGCACAGCATGTCGCGATCACACCACACATCGGCCTTCGAACCGCCCGACACGGTGACGACTTGCGCCGGCCGATCACGTAACCATGCGGCCATGTCACGCGAACCGGCGTCATCGACGCCGATGACCCCCAGATCGTCCGCGGTCTGCCGATCAAACACCGCGCGCTTCGTCATGGCATAACCCGCCATGTCGCCGTGCCGATCGATATGATCCGCGCTGAGGTTCAACATCACCGCGGCATCGAAGCGCACTGAATCGAGCCGCTCCAACATATAAGATGACATTTCCAGCACATAAATGCCGTCATCCGGCAACAGCGGCAGTGACAACGCCGCCGGTCCCAGATTCGCCCCCGCCGCCACCGTCATGCCCGCGCCCGCCAGCACATGCGCCAGCAATGCGGTTGTCGTGGACTTGCCATTGGTGCCGGTGATGCCCGCGAACCGCGCACGCGAGCCCGCCTTGCGCACCGCCCGGTACAGCAGCTCCACATCCGACAGGATCGGCACGCCGGCTGCGCGCGCGCGCACCGCCACCGCGTGTGGCTTCGGCAACAGATGCGGAATGCCCGGCGACAGCACCATTGCGTCATAGGTGAAATCATCCGCGGACGGGTCACGCAGCATCACCCCATCCGCCGCCGCGCGTGCCGAACCGTTGTCATCCCACGCGGCCACCTCGGCGCCCATCGCCGTCAATGCGTGCACCGCGGGCAGGCCGTTCTTGCCCAGCCCCACCACGTAGAAGCGCTTGCCGGCGAACAGGTCGGAGGGAAATCCGCTCATCGGATTTTCAGCGTCGCCAGGCCGACCATCGCCAGAATCATCGAGATGATCCAGAATCGGATCACGATGGTCGGTTCCGCCCAACCCTTCTTCTCGAAATGATGGTGCAGTGGCGCCATCAGGAACACGCGCGTGCCGGTGCGCTTGTACCAGAACACCTGGATCATGACGGAGACAGTCTCCACCACGAACAGGCCACCGACGATCATCAGCACGATCTCGTGCTTGGTCACCACGGCCACCGCGCCTAGCGCACCGCCCAGCGATAACGAACCCACGTCGCCCATGAACACCGCCGCCGGTGGCGCGTTGAACCACAGGAATCCCAGCCCCGCGCCGATCAGCGCCGCGCAGAACACGCTCAGCTCGCTCACGCCGGCCACGCCGTTCAGCTGCAGGTAATCGGCGAAGATGCGATTGCCGACCAGGTACGCAATCAGCGCGAACACGCCGGCACATATGATGGTTGGCACAATTGCCAACCCATCCAGCCCATCGGTCAAATTCACCGCGTTGGAGCTACCCATCATCACCAGCGTGGCGAAGATCGGGAAGAAATTGCCAAGCGGGATCACCACTTCCTTGAACACCGGCACTGTCAGTTCGCTCGCCAGTGGATCGCGCGTCAGCAGCATGATCCACACCGCGGCGATGAAACCGATCACCGCCTGCGTCAGCAGCTTCACCCTGCCGGGCACACCTTTGTGGTTGCGCCGCGTCACTTTCAGGTAGTCATCGACGAAGCCCAGCAGCCCGTAGCCCAGCGTGACGAACAACACCGCCCACACATAGCGGTTGCGCAAATCGGCCCACAGCAGCGTGGAAATCCCCAGCGCGAACAGAATCAGCACACCGCCCATCGTCGGCGTGCCCTTCTTGTCGATCAGATGCCGCTCCGGCCCGTCCTCACGGATCGGCTGGCCGCCGTTCTGCACGCGCCGCAGCCAACGGATCACCCGCGGCCCCAGAACCAGCGCCACCATCAATGCCGTCAAGCACGCCGCGCCCGAGCGGAACGTCACGTAGCGGAACAGATTGAACAGAATAAAATGGTCCGCGAGCGGACGCGTCAGATTGAACAACATCAGCCGGCGCTCCCCAATCCATCGAGCGCCTCGACCACGCGCTTCATCCGGCTGCCCAGACTTCCTTTCACCAGCACTGCATCCCCCGCGCGCACCGCCCGCGCCACGACCGGCGCCAGCGCTGCCGAGTCCGCCGCATGCGCCCCGCGACTCCGCTCCGGCACCGCATCGAACAACTGCCGCGACAGCGGCCCGCAGGCGAACAGCAGATCCGCGGCTTCGATCACCGGCCCGGCCAGCGCCACATGCTCCGCCGGACCTTCCTCGCCCAGCTCTAGCATGTCACCCAGCACCGCGATCCGCCGCCGCACCGGCTGCAGCCGCAACACCTCCAACGCCGCGCGCATCGAGGCGCCGTTGCCATTGTAACTTTCATCGAGCAGCAGCGCCGATCCGCCCGGCACCGCGATCTCGCGCCGCAAGCCGCGGCCGGTCACCGCGGCAATGCCCGCCAGGGCGTCGGCCGCCGCACGCACATCTGCCCCCATCGCCGCCGAAGCCGCCAGCGCCGCCAGCGCGTTCATCGCCATGTGCCGACCGGGCGCCTCGATCCGCAGCGCCGTCTCGGTGCCGCTGACGCGCACACGCAGGTCGCTACCGGTCGCGTCGCTCTCGGCTGCCAGCAGGCAGGCATCCGCCTGCGGATTGCTCCCGAACGTTACGATTCGCGCCGCGCCCGCCGCCTCGCGCAGCAGGGAAAACATCGGCGAGTCGATTGGCAATATCGCCACGCCATCCGGCTCCAGCCCTTGCAGGATCGACGCCTTCTCCGCCGCGATCGCCGCCAGCGAGCCCAGATAGCCGATATGTGCCTTCTCGACCGTGGTGATCACCGCCACATGCGGCCGCGCCAGGCGTGATAGCGGCGCGATCTCCCCCGCATGGTTCATGCCGATCTCGGCCACGCAGAACCGTGCGTCCAGCGCCATCCGCGCCAATGTCAGCGGCACACCCCAGTGATTGTTGTACGACGCCACCGCCGCATGGGTCGGACCGAACGCGGACAGAATCTGCCGCAACATTTCCTTCGTCGTGGTCTTGCCGACGCTGCCGGTTACTGCCACCACGCGCCCGGTGAACCGTGCCCGGGCATAGCCGCCCAGCCGCGTCAGCCCCGCCAGCGTGTCGTCGACGCGCAGCAATCGTGCCGCGTGCGTCACGTCGCGATGCACCATCGCACCCGCCGCGCCCTTGGCCAGCGCGTCCGGCACGAAACCGTGCCCATCGCCCGCCTCGCCGCGCAGCGCCACGAACAGATCGCCCGGTGCCAACGTGCGGGTATCGATCGAGACCCCGGACGCCGTGAAGTCGGTCAGCATTGCCCCGCCGGTCGCCTCAACCAGATCACGCGTGGACCACAGCGCGCTCATGCGAGTCCCGCCAAATGGCGCACGACGCTGACGTCGTCGAACGGTATCACCGTCCCGGCGATGGTCTGACCCTGCTCATGACCTTTGCCGGCAACCGCGAGCACATCGCCCGGCCCCAACGCCTCCAGCGCGGCCGCGATCGCCTGTGCCCGATCACCGATATCGCGCGCATCCGGGCAGGCTTCGCGCACCGCGGCACGAATGACGGCCGGATCCTCGCCACGCGGATTGTCGTCGGTCACGATCGCCACATCGGCGAACTTCGCTGCCGCCGCGCCCATCAATGGCCGCTTGCCGCGATCCCGGTCACCGCCGGCGCCGAACACCACATGCAGTTTGCCCGCGGTGTGCGGCCGCAACGCGGTCAGCAACCGCTCCAGCGCGTCCGGCGTGTGGGCATAATCCACATACACCGCGGCCCCATTCGGCAGCTGCGCCGCCAGCTCCAACCGCCCACGCACGCCACGCAGCGCCGGCAACCGGTCCAACGCATCGCGCAGCCCCAGCGCCTCGGCCAGTGCCACCGCCATCAGCGCATTGTCCGCCTGGAACCGTCCCGGCAATGTCGACACAATGTCGCGTACCGCACCCGCACGCTCCACCGTCAGCACCTGCCCGTCCGGCCGCGGTGTCACCCGCACCACCCGTAGCGTCGTTCCGGCCGTGCCCACTGTTCGCAGGTCCAATCCGCGCCGCTTCGCCACGTCGTGCAGCGCCGCCAGCGTCACGCCATCCATGTCGGCATTCGCCACCATCGGCGCGCCGCCGGGCAGCAAGTCCTCAACCAGCCGCAGCTTCGCGGTGCGATAGGCGGCCTCGCTGCCGTGATAATCCAGGTGATCGCGCGTCAGGTTGGTAAACCCAGCGGCCGCCAGCTTCACGCCATCCAGCCGGTACTGATCCAGCCCGTGCGATGACGCTTCGATCGCCGCCCGCGCCACTCCCGTGCGCGCCAACCCGGCCAGCGTTTCCGCCAACGTCACTGGATCGGGCGTGGTCAGCCCCGGTCCCGGATCGAACCCCGGCGCGAGCACCCCCAGCGTGCCCAGACTCGCCGCGCGCAGCCCCGCATCGGTCCAGAGCTGACGGAGGAATTCCACCGTGCTGGTCTTGCCGTTGGTGCCGGTCACCGCCACCACGGTCTTTGGTTGAGGCCCGGCCAGCGCGGCCGCCATCTGCGCCAGCCGCCGACGCGGTTCGGCATCCAGGATCAGCGGACGCGGCGGCACGCCTGGCGGCCAATCGGTGCCATCCGGCGCCAATACCGCCACCGCCCCGCGCTCCACCGCCTCGGCGATGTAGCGCCGTCCATCTGCCTTCACGCCCGGCAATGCCGCGAACAAATCGCCTGGCACCACCTGCCGGCTGTCCGCGGTGATGCCGGCGACATCCAATGCCTTCACAACCTGCCAGTCAGCGGACACGGATGCGGGACCGAGCGATGCGACTTGCATGAGATCAGCGAGGCGCACCAGAGGGGACCCCGCTGGCCAGCTTCGTCGAAACTGGCAGCAGCCGCGGCGCGGGCAGCGCCGCCTCGTGCCGCGCGTCGCCATGCAGCGGCACGACCCGCCTCGTCGATGCCGGAACGGGCGTCACAGCCGCCTGCCCAGGCCGAGGTTCGCCCGACGTCCCACTGTCCACTGCGATCAGCTTCGGCGCGCCCGGCGGCGCCGCCGGCTGCAGTGGAATCGCCAGCGCGGCGTTGATCTGATCCGCATCCTGCATGTCCGGCAGCATACCCAGCATCGGCGCAATGCGCGCGATCACCCGCCCCGCGCCCGGTGCCGACACCGCACCGGCCGTGGAATAACCGCCGGTGCTCTTGTTGCCGTGCGGCTCGTCCAGCATGAAATACACGACGTAGTGCGGCGCGTTCATCGGGAAGACGCTGACGAAGGCCGACACGTTGGTGTGCTTGCGATAGCCGTGCGCGCCAACCTTCTCAGCCGTGCCGGTCTTGCCACCCACGTAATAACCCGGCACGTCGGCTGGCTTACCATAGCCGCTCGTCACCACCAGCCGCATCATCTTGCGCATGATCTCGTTGGTCGACACTTTCATGATAGGCACGCGCGGCGGCTGCGCATCGGCCGGCAGTGCCACGATGGTCGGATCCACCAGGTAGCCAGTCGCCACCCCCGCGGTGCCGCGTACCAGCTGCAACGGCTCGATCGAGATGCCGTGGCCGAAGCCCACCGTCATCACTGTGGTTTCACGCCAGCTCGCCGCGCTTTGGAACTGCGGCCGCGCTGCGCCGGGCAACTGGATCGGCGTCGGCGCGAACATGCCCATATGTTCCAGCCAGGCGCGCTGCCGTTCCGCTCCGACATCAAGTGCGATATGCGCCGCGCCGAGATTCGACGAATAAGCCAGTACCTCCGGCAGATACAGCCAGCGATGCTTGCCTTCGAAATCGGTGATGGTGAACCGCCCGACATGGATCGGGCGCGACGCATCGAACTGATCCCAGATATGGACGATGCCATCATCCAGCGCCATCGACGCGGTCTGCAGCTTGAACGTGCTGCCCGGCTCGTACAAGCCGCTGATCGCGCGATTGAACTGCTGGTCGTCTGTGCTGGTAGCGAAGTTGTTTGGGTCGTAGTCTGGCAGACTGACCATCGCCAGCACTTCGCCAGTGTTCACGTCCATCACGATGCCGCAGGCGCCGATCGCCTCGAACTCGGTCATCGACTTGGACAGCTCCTCGCGCATCACCGCCTGCACGCGCACATCGATCGACAGGCGCAGTGGTGAGGGATCCGTCAGCAGACGCTTGTCGAAGGACTTCTCGACCCCGGCGGCGCCGTGGTTCTTGAAGTCGACGCTGCCCAGCACCTGCGACACGGTCGGGCCCATCGGATAGCGCCGCACCTCGGTCGGCTCGAAATCCACACCGGGAATGCCCAGCGCGTTCACCGCCAGCTCCTCGCGCGGCGTGATCTGATGCTCAACATAGGCGAAGCGCAGGCTGGTATCCTCGAACCGCCGCCGCACCGCGACCGCATCCATCCGCGGCAGCACCTGCTTCAGCTTCCGCACCGCCTCATCCGGATCGATGATCTGCCGCGGATCGGCGAACAGCGCGACCGACGGCAGAGAAATCGCCAGCGGCTGACCATTCCGATCGACGATCGTTGCCCGATGACCGGGGATCGGCGTCTGGGCAAAGTTCGATAGTGAGTCCGATCCGCTGCCCGGCGTACCAGGCGCCGCGGGGGGCGTGATTTGCGTGATGATCGGCGGCGCCGGCGGCGGCAGCCGGGGACGGACCACCGTCGCCAGCGTGAGCTGCACTCCGAGCGCGCCAAACAGGCTGGCGAACCCGAACATCGCCAGCTTCAGCCGGTGCCGCGTCTTCGCCGTCGCCAGCCGCCGATCAAGGTCCGGCTTGGTGATCCGCACATCTTCCATGCGCACCACGCCGTCCGCCCGCGCCGCGCCGCGCCGCCCACTGGGCAGACCGCCCGACGGCGCGGAGTCCGGCGGCGGCGCGCCGCGCGAAGGCTCATGCGGAGGGGGCGGGGACTGCATCGCGTGCTCACTGATTCCCGAAGGCCATGGGAGCGGTGCTGACCGGCAGCGGACGCGGCGGCGGCAGCGATGCGCCGGCATGCGCCATGCCCAGCATCGAACCAACCATCGGCACCGGCGCCGGCGGCGCGGCGCGCACCCGCAGCGCCGGCCGTTCCAGTTCTGCAACCATCGGCGTGGGCGCCGGGCGCGGCGTCAGCTTTGGTGCGGGCGTCGGAATCGACGCGACGTCACGCGCCGGCCGCAGCGTATCCGCTGGCTTGCGTTCAACCGGACGTGTCTGCGCGATCGCCGGCGCCGGCGCCGGCGTTGCCACCTTCACGGGCGCGCTCGGTGCGGGCGCGGCCGGGAGTGTTGGCGTGCCATTCGACACCGACGCATCCGACGCGCTGTCCGCCACACTCATCGGCGCACTATCGGTGCCCGCATCCGCTGGCGGCGTGCTCGGGGCCGCATCCAGCGGACGCGGCGCCGGCAGTTTCGCGTCGAGGTCGGCGAGGCCAACGAACTGGGTCGGCTGGATCGGCCGGTCGTTCGGCAGGAATTGCGCGGCGAGCTGCTGCAACCGCTCGGGGTTGCCTTCCAGCGTCCACTCCGCGCTGAGTTCCCGCATCTGCGCCCGCGCGGTCTCGATCGCTTTCACCGTGTGGTCGATCTGCCGGTCCAGCATCTGCGCCTGGTGCTTCACCTGGTACAGATACAGGCCCGACCCACAGGCCATGGCGAGTGTGATGAAGGTCAGCGGGCGGAACATGACGGATCCTCCGGCGCCATTGGCGCGAGGCGTTCGATGGCGCGTAGCCGGGCGCTGCGGGCGCGGGCATTGATGGCGAGTTCGGTTGCACCGGGACGCACGGCGCGCGAGGTGAGCAAGCGGAACGCTGGCGCCGGGCGCGCTTGCAGCCCGCGCGGATCGTGCCGCGACGGAGCGGCCGCGCGACCCGCGGCTTCCACCATGAAGCGCTTCACGATGCGGTCTTCCAGCGAATGGAAGGCCACGACCACCAGCCGCCCGCCGGGTCGCAGCAGACTGGCCGCATCCGCCAGCGCGCGCTCGATCGCCGGCAGCTCGTCATTCACCCGGATGCGCAGCGCCTGGAAGCTGCGCGTCGCCGGATCGAGGCCGGACCGATCCGGTGGCAGCACAGCACGGATGATCTCGGCCAACCGCGTGGTGGTGTCGATCGGCGCTTCCGCCCGCGCGGCAACAATGGCGCGCGCGATGCGACGCGAGGCGCGTTCCTCGCCCAGCGTATACAGGATGGCGGCGAGATCGCGTTCCGCTAGCGTGTTGATCAGATCAGCCGCAGTCGCACCCGCGCTGCCCATCCGCATATCAAGAGGTCCTGTGGTGCGGAAGGAAAAGCCCCGCTCCGGCGTGTCAAGCTGGAAGGACGACACGCCAAGATCGAGCACCACGCCATCCAGCGCCGTCACGCCGCGCGCGGTGAGCAGCGCCAGCAGATCGGCGAAATTGCCCTCCAGCAGATGCAGCCGACCAGGGAAGCGCACGGCGACGTCGGCGCCGCGCGCGATCGCCTGCGGATCGCGATCGATCGCCCACACGGTGCAAGCAGCCGCACGCAGCAGCGCCGCCGTGTAGCCGCCGCCACCGAATGTGCCATCCAGGTAGATGCCGCCATCGCGCGGCGCGAGCGCGTCCAGCATCTCGGACAACAACACGGGGATATGGCCGCTCATGCCGACACCCCCGCGTGGGGCCCCGCATGCGCCACGCCGCCATGCGGTGCCAGCTCCCGCGAGCGGATCCGCGCCTCGGCCCGGCGCCGTTCGGCCGCCGCTGGCTCCCAGATCTGGAAAGTGGGGCCAACGCCCATGAACAACACCGCCTCGGTCAGTCCGGCATGCGCCACCAGCTGTTCGGGGATCAGGATCCGTCCCTCCTTGTCGACGTCGACGGGGAAAGCGTCGGCATAGAGCGACGTGGCGAGATCCTGATGCTCCGGACTTAGAAGGCTGTATTGCGCCAGTGGCGCTTCCAAGGCAGCGAAACGCGCGGGCGGCCAGGCTTCGATGCAGGCGTAGAAATGCGACGGACGGAGGATGAGTTGGCCGCCGGCGCCATGCGTAGCGCCATTGCCGTTGCCATCAGGGGCCTGGCGCAAGGTCGTGCGGAAAGAGGCCGGGACGGAAACGCGCCCTTTTGCATCCAATCGGTTTTGATGGCTGCCCAGGAACTGCATGCGCCGCCACGCTTTCCCCCGCTCCCGTCATGGGATGCAATGGGATATCATGGGCGAATATGGGCGTCAAAGAGATTCCGGAACTTTTACGGTCCGTACTGCGTCAAATCTGAGTCACCTATCAATGACTTGGCCTGGGTTTGGGGTGGTGCGGCATGTATTGGTTCGCTTCGGCGAATAATTCCTGATTTGTTCTTGTGGGCGACTCGGTTGACAACCCTGTGCATAAAGACGTTACGCCCTGTGGAGCATTAGCGCCAGACGGCCTGTAAGCCGGGTTCTGTCCACAACTCGCGCTGTGAGACGGCCATTCCTCTGCGACGCGCCTTGCGGCACGCCTGACGCGACCAACCCGGGCGACGAGGCAGGACTGCCTCCGCGGCCATGGGGGGAAGCGTGGGGCTTCGTCCCATGCCGCCGGCCGCCCCTATTCGGTCTTGCTCCCGGTGGGGTTTGCCCTGCCGCCCCTGTCACCAGGGGCGCGGTGCGCTCTTGCCGCACCGTTTCACCCTTGCCCGTGAGCGCGAACGCGCACGGGCGGTTTGTTTTCTGTGGCACTGTCCCTGGGGTCGCCCCCGCCGGCCGTTAGCCGGCACCGTAGTCCCGTGGAGCCCGGACTTTCCTCTGCCATCGAGTTGCCCCGCCGACAGCGGCCGTCCGGCCGTCTGGCGTGCGACAGATGCGCGCCGCGAAGGGTCGGGTCAAGCGCCAACGCGACGCACATCGCCCTCCCCTCGCGGGCTTGCGCCGCGAAGCGGACCAAGGCTGAAGGCTGCGGGTTAAGGGGATGGGGTCACGCAACCGAGGTGCATGTACTGTGGCAAACCCACCCTTGACCCCACACGCCCTCGCCCTCAATAAGACGGCCCTCACCCAGGGTCCGGTGGCAGAGTGGTGATGCAGCGGACTGCAAATCCGCGAATGTGGGTTCGATTCCCGCCCGGACCTCAACTTTTTCAATGCGTTAGTTACCGACAACCGATTTCTCCAACAGCCGCCAAATAGTTTCAAAAATGCCGTCCGGAAACGGCATGTTCAGAGCCATGGGATACGGGTTGCGAGGCAACTGAGAGGCCGACCCTTAATGTAGAACATAAAGGGAACATGAATTTCCGGCATGCCTTGCGAAGCGTTTTGGCGTCCCGACCGATCCACCCCGCTTGGTGCCGCCCGTGATTGGCTTTTGCAGATGGGATGCACGCACGGCGCCAAGGTTACCACTTACCGGCTCACAGAGCTGGCTGATCAGTTTGGTGCCCGTGTTTCCATCGGAGACCTCATCCGCCGGATGCGCTGCAGAGGATGCAGGGGCCAACCGACACCACCCGAACTTGTGAGCGAAGAAAAACAGGGACGATCTGGCCGCTTCAGGCGGACACCGATTCCGTTGGATTAAACCGTCCCTTGAAACGACGTTTCGTCGCCCCTGGCGACGAAGAACCACGACCAATGGGCATCAGTTTCCATGTCCAAGTATGAACGTGAGCGGATCGTCCTGCTGACCTTAGATGGCTTCGCTCGGTGTCTTGGCCGTCCTCTTGCCGGACTTGACTGGGATCGGCTCACTGGGACTCGGCTCTGTCAACTTGTCGGCGGACATGGCCCGAGATTCGTAATCGGCCGCCATCCTGAGCAGCCTTTCTTTGGAACCCTCTCGCTCGACCGTCTCAGCCATGCCCCGGAAACGTGCCGCTTCTTCTCGAAGAAATTGTGGAGTCACCGCCAATCCTTTCAGCATCGGAGAATCCCCCAATGCCAGCCAGAGAGGTTCTGTCAGACTTGAGTATGATAGTGGGGGAACACGAGATACATGTGTACGCTGTACGCCGAGCACAAGTCCTATTGCAGCCAGCGCCGGTGGGTCTCATCCGCGGTGAGATTGTAGGCCCCGCGAATAACATGGGCAATTCAAAGGTCGTGGCAGGGCGTCGGGAAATCAGTGGGGTACGGGAATTACCGAACTCTCACCGACCGCACCGGTAGTGGCTGAAGCTTCGGGACCGGCCAGCTGGGAACCACTATAGTGGTACCGTGTCCGCAGACCTCAGCATCACGACCGAGGCGTTCCGGTATCATCTCAAAATTTCTTCGGGTCAGCGATAGCACACCAGTACGGCAAAGTGCATACGTAGACAGCGGTAGTCAGGAGCGAACTATGCCTGATTGACCAAGGACTCTCCTTTTGAGTGGGGGAAGAAGGGGCTCAGGTCATCATGGCACCCGGCTCGGACGTGATCTCAGCGATCCTGGCTTCAAGGCGCCGCCTGATGACCCCTTCCCGAATTTCTTGATATTCTTCTTCCGACATCCCCGGCATCGTCGGTCTCCATAGCCGTTGGAAACAATTGTAGCACCGTGGGCGAGATCGGGTAATTGCTCACCTGGGTAGGCG
>Ga0210386_10000854_pt1 | contig 27952 bp, 21 predicted proteins | sample IncBWH32OmetaG_FD_160091 | JGI IMG/M metagenome (GOLD analysis project Ga0210386, IMG submission 160091) | Forest soil microbial communities from Barre Woods Harvard Forest LTER site, Petersham, Massachusetts, United States - Inc-BW-H-32-O ...
CCCACCGACCTTGGAAATCGATCAAACCGATTTCCACAATTCCCACCGTCACAACAACTACGACGAGATGAATTTAATCTCTAAAACCAACCGACCTAAGAGCTACGCATTCCAAGGGCAAGGTCAATTACGGTTGACTACGGTCCATTACACTAAACTTCGGCAACGCGGTACCGGAGTGAAACAAGGGCCCATAGCTCAATGGGTTAGAGCAGAGCACTCATAATGCTTTGGTTCCAGGTTCGAGTCCTGGTGGGCCCACCAAAAATCAGGTTCACACCTATATAGTACGCAGCCAGTACATCACCAAATCATCCAAGAGCCAAAAGCACCTACTAGAATAGTTTTCGTTAGGCGGACGAGCGCCTCTTTCGATCGACCAGCAAATCTGGTAGCGAAGATTCAAGGTGGAACCACAGCTATCTCCGACCCTGAACCTCAATCAGCACATTGGCCTATCGGTCTCCGTTTTTGCCGTTTTGTGGAGCGGCTCATATTCCTCGTAAGTGCTCCAGAGGTGATGGAGCTGCACAGCAAGTTTGCGGGCAACGGCGATGATCGCCCGTCTCTTTCCTTTTGCCTCCACGCTCAGCCAGCTTCGGTCCCCATCGACGCAGATCGATGCACGGGTTGCTCATGAAAGGGGACTAGAGCAGGCGAAGCGCTCTAAGGGGTTAAACCGCGCCGGAAACCCAAGCAAGTCTCGTCCGTCACTGGGAACGGTGCTTATGGGTTGCAAAGCGGTTTGCGGGCGCAGCCACACTGGTTCGGCACGGACCAGCCTTTGGCGTTCTTCTTGAAGGTGGCGAGGGCGGCGCGATGGTGAGTGGCGCCCGGTTCGAGCAGGAGGCGCGTGGTACCGTCGGTGGGCCACTCGATATCACCGGTGGCAACGCGTGTAGGAATCAGCCAGTAGTCGCCCTTGCGATACCAGCCGCCAGGGGCGAAGCGAATCTTGACGCCCCGTTCGAGATCCAGCCAGCCGAGGTCGTCTTTGCTCTCCTTGACGATGACGGCGCCATCGGCTTTGTCGTCGGCCAAGTGATCCCAACGCCGCATGAGAGCGTGGTGGACGGGCGTCACCGGGGGATCGACGGTACCGTTCAAGGTAACCATGCGGCGCTGTACGTCTACTTTGGCGACCTGGAGCAGAGGGAGCGGGAGCCACTGGAACTCGCTATCGTCATCGACGAGTTCGATCCAATCGCCTTCGCAGACTCCGGTGCGGCGATCGCGGCCGAGGCTTTCGAGGGTGACGGTGGTGACTTTGGATGTGGTGTCGCCAACGATATCAATAATTTTGAAAGCGACCGAACCGTTTTCGCGGGACCACTTGTAGGTGGCTGGACCACCGGCTAGGCCGGGACGATGAATCTCGACGCGGTAAAGCTGATTTTCGCGGCCGCGGTAATCGGAATCTGGTGCGATGGCGCAGGGGTCGGGATTGTCGGCTGCGATTTTGGCGTCGGCCGCCATGTTGGGGCGGGCTTTATCCAGGAGGTCGAGGACGGTGGCGACGGAGGCACAGTCGGTCGGGTCGAAGGCTTTGGAGGCCGCTTTGATATCGGCGATGGTGGCTTGGAGGACCTTCTTGGCGGCGACATCGGCGGGCGCGGTGAGGACGGCGACGCGGGCGTTCAAGGCAGCGACGATGCTTTCGAGTTCCGCGGAGACGCCGTCCTTCAGGAGCAGGCGGACCTGCCATGCGATTTGCACGCGGGTGGCGCTATCGGCGCCGCCGAGGGCGGGATCGCGCAGGGAAGGGTAGTTGAGCCAGGTGACATGGCGCTCCCAGCAATCCAGGTACACGGCCGCCTCGGTCTCGGTGGTGAGCTTGGAGGGATCGTCCGGCGTTGGGGCGAAGGGCTGGCTTTCGAAGGCTCGGGTGATTCTGTTTTCGCAGAGGATGCCATCGATGTAGTAGCGGCCCATCTCGATGTGGAGCCTGAGCGCGGTGGCGGCATCGGCGGTGATGGTGAAGCCAGTACCTGCGCGCCAGCTGCGGCCCACCATGTCTACGATGAACGTGCGGAGGAAATGGTGTTGGATGGCGCTTTGCTCATTGAACTCGGCGGGTAGCAGCAAGCGCCCTTGCTGCAGCTCCACATTGGCAAAGCTTAAGTCTGGGCGGTATGTGACACGTTCAACATCGGCTGGCATGGTTGGCCTCCTAAGTAACGAAGATGACGGCGGCATCGCAACTGGCCGGGACGAAATCGGCAAGGCGGCCGCTTAGCATGGCGAGCCGCTGGGGCTCGAAAAGATCGTGGTAGACACCCATTTCGGATTCGTCGTGTGCGCCCTGCCGGATTTCGGCGCCGACGCACGCGGTGAGGCGTAGGTAGTCCGGCGAACTATAGCGGACGCTTTGGAAACGTGGGGCGACGCGGCTTTGCGTGATGGCGCGTTCGCTTGCGCGGAGGACGTCAAAATCGGCGGCGTTGAGGGTTTTCTCCTGAGGGGCGATGCGGATATCGGTAGCGCGCAGGGCGCCATCGGGCTGGCATTCGTAGCGCTGGGGGGTGCGTGAATCGGAGGAGACGTAGCAGAAGCGGACGCAGCCGAGCTGGCGGTGCGCGACATCGAGGCGGGACCCGAAGATGCTATCTTCGGCGTAGTTGAGGGAGTGCACGGCTACGCGGCCGACGATGGTAGTGCGCCAGACGCTGAGGGCCACATAGGCGACTTCGCCTCCGAAGCCGCCTATGGCGGTGCGCGTGTCGTTGGTGGCATCCACGATGCTGTCCTTGATGACGATGGCGCCGGGCTCGGGGCCTCCCTCTTCGTGCTCCACCTGAATGGCGCCGGTAATGCTGAATTCGATGCGGAGGCAGGCGGACGTGCGGTCGACGATGATGCTAGGTTCGGAGGGCTGGCGCGGCTCGCAGTTGGGACGAAGGGCATTGCCGGGCACGAGGGAGCAGTGGCGGATCCAGACTTCGCAGAGTTCGCCGAGCGGCGGGGCGGTGGCGGCCGGGGGCTTCTCTTCGGTTTCGGGCGCGGTGTTGCCGATGGCGACGGCGCGGCCGGCGATGAGTAGGCCATCGAGGATAACGCGGCTGCCATGGGTGCCGCGAAGGTCGATGGAATCGGCGGTGCCGGGGGAGGCGTCGGGGACCCAGATGATGGGGCGCGTGCCGGGGAGGGCGACGATGGCGACGGTCTCGCCGGGCGCAAGGTCGATTGCGATGCGGCCCTGGTAGATGGCGCTGGCGGTGAGTTCGACGACGAGGGCGGGCGGCATGGTGGTGCGGCGCAGGTCGAGGAGGGCTTTGGCGATTTGATCGGGCGTGGCGGCGGGGGAGACCTGGAGCGCTTCGTATATCTGGGTGAGCTTGGCGATGTCGGCGGGTGTGTTCGCGGCGGCGGCGGTGCGCCATGCGCGCCATGCGGCGTAGGCATCGGCGATGCTGCCGAAGATACCGGCATCGGGCTGGGGTTTGGCGCCGGGCGTGACGCGCAGGCGCTGTATGACTGGCGGGAGGAGCGCGGTGTCGCGGCGATATTCGCCGCCGCCGAGATCGATCGCGAAGCCGTAGCAGTAGGTGACGGTAACGCCGTGGCGGGGCGAGTGCGCGACGGGGAAGGCGATGCGCCCGAGTACGGGATCGACAGCGACGTGCAGCTTGGGAACTCGGTAAGACCAATCGGAAAGGTCGGCGGGGATGACCTGGTCGGCACTGAGCACGGTAGTGGTGCCGGCTTTCGGCCAGCCTTCGGCTTGGATGAGGAGGCTGGCGTTGGGGCCGTAGAGGGCGGGATCGGCGTGGGCCGAGCCGGCGTCGGAAGGCGCGTCGTTTTCGAGGGTCCAGCGGGTGATGGGGACGGGAAGATTTTCGGCGCGCGCGATGGCACTGCGTTCGATTTCGGGGAGCGGGTTCTGGAAGAGCTGCGTGTCGTTGCCCAAGGCGGAGAAGGTGAAGCAGTTGGAGCCCACGTCTTCGCGGCAGTAAGCGGTGGTGGCGGTAACGCTGTAGGGGCGCACGCGCCAGACGAAAAGGCCGACGTCGGGAATGCCGTAGCGGCCGGGCGAATCGGTGTTGCCGATGCGGCGGACGTTGGCGAGGTGGCAAAAATCGTCGAAGGGGGTGTCGAGATCGAGGAGGCGGCGGGCGGAGTGGAGGTCCGCGATGGCGGTGCGGCCGGGCTGGAGGTGGTCGATATGGGAGGCTACGACGACGCGGCGGTAGAACTCCACCGCACGTGCGGGCCAGTGAGCGGCGTCGCGAGAGATTTCTTCGAGCACCCAGAGGGAGCCTTTGCGGCGGCGTTCGGCGATGGCGTTGGCGGTGGCGGCACGCGCGGAGAGTACCTGGCGGAGTCGCTGATCGCGTTCGATTCCGGCGGTACCGGCGGCGACGTGGGCGGGTTCGACGCCGACCAGATCGCCGATGTAGGGGATGAGCCACTCATCGCAAGTTTCGATGAACCAACCGTCGTACATGCGTTCGAGATCGCGGGCGATGGCGGCGGCCTGGTCACCGGCGAGGCCGAGGAGTTGCTGCAGGGGGCTGCCGGACTTTTGATCGCGAAAGCGGATGTAGGCCGGCAAGAGGCGGTAGAGTGTGTTGGGGTCGGTCAACATAGGTTCTCCCATCTCATGCCGGATTCAAGGCGAGCAGCCCGGGTACTTCCGGTACGAGGAAGACGAGCTGCTGTTCGAGGAAGCGCGGTTCGCCGGAGCCTGGCTTCCAATCGGGGTTGATGCCGGCGCCGCGCGCATCTACGCGGGCGGCCAGGCCGAGGTTGGCCATGGCGGCGGCCAGCGCCGTGGCATCGCGGACGTCGTTTTCGGTGACGCCACCGAAGCGATCGACATCTACCCAGACGACGCTGGTGGTGGCCTGCATGACGGCGATGGCTTCGGAGAGGTAGGCGGACTGGCCGAGGAGACGCCGATCGAAGCTGAAGTAATCGAGCAGGCGGGCGCGCAGGTCGGGCTCGACATCGTCCCACTTCGCTTTCGGATCGATGCCGATTTTGGCTTGCAGCATAATGATCTTCAATTCGCGCACGCCGATTTCGACGGGGTATGACGGGTCGCCGAACTCGGCGTAGGAGGCGAGCAGGTTGGTGAGCAGGTCGCCGGTGGGATCGAGCGGGATATCGTCAACGCCGGCTACGGTGAGATGGACGATTTGCTGCGCGCCATCGGAGAGGCAGGCAGCGGCGGCGTGTCCGATACCGGCGAAGCGCAGGGCGAACTCGGCGTAGTCCTGTACGGACAAAAGGCGCGAGAGCGGGGAGAGGGCGCGGGCGACGAGCGGGGCGTTGCGACGGATGCGCTCGGGGCCATCGCGATCGGACCCGCCGCTAGAGCGCAGGGGATTGACGACACCTGTGACGCCGAGGGGGCGGGTGGTGAGGAGACTGATCTGGCCGGCGTTGACGTTGCCCGCGGCGCCGATGCCGACGCGATAATCGACGCGCACGTTCTGCGAGCCGCTCGGGAGGCGCGCGCCGTGAATGCCATCGCCGAAGGTGAGGCCGGCGCCGCCATCGCGCGCGACTTCCAACTGGTAGGCTCGGGTGGCGCCATCGGTATCGAGGAGCGAATCCACATGGGTGTATTGGACGCCGTTGACGCGCACGACTTCGGAGCCTTCCACGCCGGAGGTGGTGGCGGCGGGGGTGAAGGTCATGGGCGCGCGGGCACAGGCGAACTTCTGGCCGGCTTTGGAAGCGTCGCCGGAGCCGGCGACCTCGCTGACGGTTTCCCCGTGCGACGACTTGACGACGTTGCCGTAGACGATGCAGGACGAGCGCTTGTAGGTATAGGCGAGCGGGGTGACGAGAGAGATAACGGCGTGCTTCGTGTCGGCGGGCGCGAGCGGGTCTGCCTCTTGGGTTACGGCGCCGATCATGGCGAGTTCTCCGCCTTTTACGCCGGGGACGGTGGGGCCGCCGGAGCGCGTGAGGTCTGTGCGCTCGCCAGCGACGATGACCCATTGGCCGGAGTGAAGACCTCCGATGAAATCCTGAAGCTCGATACGGGAGCCGGCGACATCGGACTCATCGACATCGGCGGCGAGGGTAACGGGTTCGCTTTGGGTGTGGTAGATGGTGTTGCGCAGGGTTCCGAGATCTTCGTTGCTCTTGGTCGTGATGACAGTGACGGATTCCTTGGGATTATTCAGGCTGACCAGGTCGAGGCGCGTGGACTTGGCTGAGATGTTGTAACCTCCGCGCATCATGGTTTGCGAGGAGCGCACGCGCGCGATGCGCAGGAAGCGGGTGAAGACAGTGCCTCCTACGGCGCCGGGGCGGTCGAACACGAAATAGGAGCCCGCCACGACGCCGTCGTACGCGGAATCGAGGAAGGCGAAGGGCTTGTCTTCCGTGAGTAAATCGTAGTCGGTGTCGGCGATATGCGATCCAGCGAACTTCGGCGGCGCGGCGGCGCCGAATGCGCCGGCAGAAACGCGCAACACGAAGACGGAAGGTGCTATATCGGGGGAAACCGGGGACACGGGCAAGGTAGCGAGGGCTTGGGTGAGGGTCTCGCCGAGGTTCGGAGTGGTGGCGCCGAGCAGGCCGATGCGTTCTTCGCCGCTAGCCGAAAGGCCCTGGCCGACGGTGCGGAGCAACTGGCGGCTGGAAGAGAGCTGCGCGGCGGGTAGGCGGCGGGCGCCCTCGAGGACGTCTTCGAGGGCCGACCCTGGTGCGGCTGAGAAGACGGGCGCGGGAAAGCGGTCCATCACGTCCTGGAAAAACCTCGCTAGCTCGTCGTGAAGGCCGCTGCTTGTGTGGAGGACCTTTGCGGCCACAAAGCAATCGAACGCCCCGCAGCCGAGGCAAAACGACGTTATGACCTCGAGCAGGAACGCGGCAGTGCCGTCATGTGGTGCGGCGGCCATGATCTTGTCGCGTAGGGCGGTGAGGCGCCCGGCGACGACTGTGGCTAAGTCAGGTTCAAAGGGCAGTATGGGTTTCAGCTGGACTTCGAGAAAGGCTGAGGGAATGTTGGCAGTGGCGGCGGCCACTTCGCGCATTACCTGGAAGCCCGGGCGCTTGTCGAAGACGAAGAGAATGCGCTCGCCGGGGCGCACCATCAGCGAAGAGCCTTTGAGGCGGATGGTGGTGCGCACCAGGGCATCGTTCATCGTGATGCGGGCGGGGCGGAGGGAGCGCGGGGCCATCTGGCTCCAGTCGGCATGGGCTTCGAAGGACTCCACGGTTTCGAAGGTCTGCATCTGCTGGCCGGGGCCGGGCATCGTTTGGGCCTTGGCGGGGAGTGGTATCTGCACGGGCTGGGCGGTGGCCTCCATGAGGTAGGCGAGGTAGGCGGTGGCCGCGATGCCGGGGCGCGGTTTGAAGCCGATGAGGGCGGCGAGTTCGCGGAGGGAGTATTCGTCGGCGGCGGTGCGCAGGTAGCTCTCGTTGGTGAGACGCTCGCGGTAAAAGGTGAGGACGTCGGCGGCTATGGCCCAGGCGTCGAGCCAGGCGATGGCGGGATCGTCAAGGCTGCGCGTGCCGAGGTCGCGGAGTTCGGGAAGCGACGGGTCACTGAGGCGGGCGATGGCGTCGCCGAAAAAATCGTTGTAATCGCCGAGGCGGGCGGCAAGGGAGGCGAGCCCGGGGCGGTTCGAGGGGGGCGCTATGCGCTCATCGGAGCAGGCGCAGGCGCAACTGCCGCCGCCGGAGCAATTGCAGCCGGATTGTTGACATCGATTGCAGCTCATCGTCCCCCCAGCGGATTGAGTTGGAGGCGGCCATGCTCGGGAAAATTGGGGTCGCTATCGAGCCGGGCAATTTCATCAGGCGCGATGGAGATGATGTTGGCGTCAAGCGTTTTGGCGGCATCGGCGTCGCTTGCGTAGAGTCGGGCGAAGCGCGTGAGTTCCACGTGGACGACGCCATCGATGGTCTGCACGATGGCGACGATGCGCGAGCCGTAGATGTCGGCGCCGAATTGGAGTTCGTCGGGATGGAACATGCCCAGCGTGCCATCGGGCTGGGCGGCGCTCGAGAGGATGGCAGCGGCGGCGCGTACGACATCGCCACGGAGGTGATCCGCCTGAATACAGATATCGAGCGCAATATCGAGGGGCACGGTGCGCGCGGTGATGATGCGCAGGTCGTGGCCGATGCGGCGCGCGCGTTCAAGGGTGACGGAAACGCCGGGGACCACTTCGTCCGCGGTGTAGGCGGCGACGGTATCGAGGGCGACGTCGGCTTCGTACCAACTGCCGGTCCAGGCGAGTTCGGCGAAGGCGCCCTGCACGCGCGGATCTCCCGCGGCGAGTTGGGCATAGTCAGCGGCAGCGACGGCGCGCTCGAGGATGCGGCCGTAGGCATGCGGGGCGTAGAGCTTTACCTGGTCGACGGATTCGGGTTCAGTGCCGCCGGTGGCGGCGAGCGGGTTCCGCGCTTTGAGAGCCATGCCGGAGAGGGTTCCACTCTTGCGGGAGATCCAGGTGATGGCATCATGGCCCACGTTGCCGACGAGGCCGTTGCCCACGCGCTGGCGGGCACGGAAGCGCACGCCGGCATCGGGCTGGGCGCCATACAGACCGTCGCCGAACCGGAGGTGGGCTAGGCCATCGTCATCGATCTCGACGGCGAAGCTGCGGTCGGTGGGAGCCGAGGCGAGCAGGTCGCGCGCGGGGCGCCAGGCGAAGGTGCCGGGCCACTCTGGGGGCACGGCGGGAGTGCTGTCGTCAGCGGGAGGGGCTGCGTCCAGCCAAACCACAGGGAGTGCAGCGCGCGGATCGCGCACGAGGAAGGCGGATGCCGACGAGGGACTTTCGGGGAGGGGTTCGGCCTGCGTGAGAGGCTGTTGTGCGGGTTCGATGGTCAAGGGCACGGGCGTTACCGAGCGTTCGGTGTTCGCGCCCTCGCAGAGGCAGCATAAGTCGCCGGCTTCGATGGCCACCACCCAGGTGTCGGTGACATCCATGGTGAAGCCGTGATCCACCAGTACGAGGTTGCCGCGTGCGACGGCACCGACTTTCAGAGCGCATTCGGGAGCGGGCGTGCGGACGGAGAGTCGGAGGTCGAAGGGCAGGGCGTCTTCGCGATTCCACTCGATCTCCCAGATGCGCGTGCCAGTGAGCGGGTCCACGCCGGAAACTGCCTGAGTGAGGCGGACAATGTGGCGGTGCGCCGGCTCGGCATCGGCGCCGGAGCCAGTACCGGTGCCCCGGATTTCTTCGAGCACCAGGACGTCGTCCACCTGAAGGTGCAGTTGGAAGGGAGTGCCCGGTGCGCTCCCGGAACCATCGTCGAGGGTGGCGCTTGTGCTGCCCTGGGGCAGACAGCATTCATTGCGCTGCCAGGTGTAGAACTGAATTTCGCTGTGGGCAGCTACGATTTCGATGCTGTCGGAATCGTCGAGAGGGACAGGCTCGAAGAGGACGGCGCCGGCCATTTCGAGCAGTTCATTCCAGGCAATGGCGCCGCCCTTGCGGCCGCTGTTATCGCCGGGCACGGCGGCGAAGGCCAGGTCTCTGAAGGGCACGGTGAGATCTGCACTGGAGGAGATGGCGACCCAGGCGCGGGCGTTACAACCCTCGTGCATCCAATAGTCCACGAGGCGCGCGTGACGGCGGACGGAAATGCGGCGGCGCGAGGTGCGTAGGAAGGCTTCGGTGGCGATGGAGTCCAGTTGGTAGCTGAGGAGGTCGGCCACGTAGGCGAACACCTCGATGACGGTGATGCCTAGATCGGGGAGGTGCCGTTCGGTCCACTGCGGCATGGTCTGGGCGAGGCGATCCAGCATGAGGTTGCGGAAGCTCTCGTAATCGCGGGCCAGATAGTCGATGGGCGGGAGCGGCGGCCGCGGTGAGGGCGGGCACGGGGCGGGCTGGCAATCCATACCGGCGGCGCACTCGAGACGGAAAGAAAAGGTGACGCAGGCGTAGCGCGGGTCGATCCCCGGGGGAAGGACGGAGGGTGTCGCGGGCGGATTTTCGTAGGAGCACTTGACGGCACCGAGGCCGGAATCCGGCTCCACGAGGCAGAGGCAGTAGATGGAAAAATCGCCGGTTTTATCGAGGCGGAGGAGGAGGCAGAGATCGCCGTTGTCGTGCTCATGAAACCGAGCGCTGACCACCTGGATATCGCGAATACGCGCTCCGCCCTCGATGGTCAGGTTGCGTTCGGTGAGGTTTTTGGGCAGGGCTCCGAAGAAGTGGACGCACAGGGAAACGCCATCGGGGAGGACTTCGACATAGTCGATGCCGGCGAGGGTGGTGCTGGCGCGCACCAGCAGGTGGCGGGCATCGATGGAGCAGATTTCGGCGGTGTCCGATGAGCAGGCGTGGCGCATCATTGGGCGCTCCTCACGAAGGTGTCGGTGCGGGTTTCGCCGGTGGCGCGGATGGCGTAGGTCAAGGTGACGCTGAGTTGGGAATCGACGGCTTCCACCTCAAGTTCGCCGACATCGATCACGTCACCGAGGAATTGGGCGAGAGCGGCGCGTACGGTGAGTTGCAGTGCGGCGGCGAGTTCCGGACTGTTGCCGGCGAAGAGGAACTGGAGCAGGCCGGTACCGTAATCGGGGCGCATCACGCGCTCGCCAGCTTGGGTGAAAAGGAGCAGCTCGATCATGTCGCGCACGTGATCCGAGTCGGTTGCGGCGGCGATGCGGCCGTCGCCTGCGATGCGAAATGGGAATGCAATGTTCATGATCGCCTCAGGTGGCGGTGACCCGCGCCTGTCCGGCGGGGAGGAAGATGAGCGGTGTGGGATTGGGCAGCCCCTTAGAGGTGGCGGCGGAAGCGGGCAGGATGGCGATTGGGTTGCCCATGGTTCTGACGCGGACGGTGCCGGTGAAGAGCGTGCCGGTCACGCAAGGCGGCTGTACTCCCAGCGTGAGGGCCGGAAACCCGCATCCTGCGATCAGATATACATGTGCGGTGGTGACTACGCCGAGGCCGGAGGCGATCACGCGTCCTACGGGCGGAATGGGCGTGCCCTTACCGCCGTGCGTGCACAGAACCTGATTCGCCATGGTGACAAGGAATCCGGGCATGAGTTTCTCCTAGGTGATGGCGAGTGCGGCGGCGAGCGGGTTCAGGCCATCGGGCAGACCGTTTACCTGCACGGAGACGCCGAACAGGCGCACGCCAGTTGGGTCCACGGCGACGTATGAGCCGGCGCCGCTCTTCATCAGGATGCCGCCTTTGGGGAGGTACGGCAGCACGGGCGTATCGCTGATCACGATGGCGTGCTGCAAGAGCGACTCCACCACCATTTGTGGCGTGCCGGGCGTGGCGAGTTTCGGAGTTTTGGGAGAATCGAATAGGGAGCCAAACCAGAAGCCAGTCCAGATGGGATAGTCGGGGTTGCCGTGGAGAAACTCCACCCAGACGTTGGCGCCGATGGTGGGAACGACGTACATGCCGAGCGAAAGTCCGGCGTAGGGTAGGCAGGGGAGCGCCCACGACGAGATGTTCGGCCCCCAGACATCTTCCACGCTGACGAGGAGACGGCAGCGCATTTCGGGATCAATGGTGTTTTTGACAACGCCGGGATACTTTCCCCAGTAGCGGTGTATGCCATCGACTTCATCGGGGCTGCCCGAGGATGGGTCGTTCCAATCTTCCCGTCGGCTGAACTCGTCGGTAAATCCAAGGCTCTTCATATCGTGATTCGAACTCATAATTCCTCCAAATCAGACAATGGGTGCGGCTCCGGGAACGCGTACGCCAGGTACAGCCGGGGGGACGGGCAGACCGGGCACGCCGCCAGGGCTTATCGACGGCGGGCCGGCCGCGCCGGGTAACGTCGAGAGGACGGCGGACGCAAGCGAGAACGGCTCAAAGCCATTGCGCGACAATGTAAAGCTTTGTTTGTATTCGCCGGGCTTGATGTTGTGTGTGACGCTGCGCACGAAGTGGAGTCCGTCGTGCGGATACCCTGCGCCGCGGACTTCCACAAAGCGACGCGGCATGAGGAGTTGGCCGTAGCGCATGACGTTCAACGTGCCGGTCCCGGTGATTACGTCGGACGCGCGCGCTGCTTTGGCGAGGCCCACCATGATTGCCTGCGCCGGGTTGTAATGCGAGACGCCGCTGAGGGGCTGAACTTGCAGTGGAATGGGCATGCGTCTGCCCATGGGCGGCGAGAGCGGATTGACATCGGGAATAGGAATCGGGATGGGGACGGGCAGTGCTTCGTCGCGAATCAGCATGACGTAGAGCGTTTTGGCGAAGCCGTTGAAATTGAAGCTGAGCGCATCAACGTTGCTGGCCGCATCGGAATTGACGATGAGGGCTTGCTGCGGATCGCTCAGAGTCATCTCGGGGCCCCAGTAGGCGATTGAAGTGCCAGGCAGTTTGCCAGGCTCCACGTAGAAGGTGTAGCCCACGCTATTGGCGAGGTAGGTGAGGTATTGCAGATCCGTCCCCATGTGGCTGGGAATGCGTCGCGTGGGCAGCGGGATATCCAGATTGACGCTGGGAACGACCATTGGAACCATGCCGAGTGGGACGTACTTAGCGAGGATCAGCAGCACGCGCGCTTCTGCGGGCATGCACGGGTATTTGAAGATCCAGCTGAAATCGATGAGGTCGAGCAGGCGGGTGAGGTCTTCGCCGATGACTGTGAGGCGGCTTTGACCGGGATCGTTGCTGGAGCTTACTTCGTGGCGCGTGATGACGCCGTCGCTGAGCACGTTGATCTGTCCGTTTAGGGTGGCGTAGAGCACGACGCGGCGTGGCGGATCGAAGAATCCGGCTTCGAAGCGGCGGCGGATTCCGGAGCCCTTGCCCAGGGAGAAGGTGAGCGAGAAACCGCTCTTGGCCGTGGGGCCGGTGGCCTGCGTCACCTGCGCGGAGACAAACGCCTCGGCGACGTCTTTGGGGACCGGCTCGGGGGCAGGAGTCGAGGGAGGCGCGCCGGGACCGGGCGCAATAGCCGACGACATCAGCGTGAAGTGAATTCCTTTGAGCATATGTCCTTTCATCCCACTAATGTCGGACCTGCCACACCCTGCGGCATGGTGATGCGCAGCTTGCGTCCCACGCGCGCAGTGAGTTCGTCGGGCGCGAGCGCTGCGTTGGCATCGGCGATGCGCCAGTACAGTTCGGGATCGCCGATCTGGCTGTCGGCGATGACGTCGATGCGCTCGCCTTCGCGCACGGTATACAGGCCCACGGTGGCGAAGGCGGCGGGTGGCGGCACCCAGCGACGCGCCACGTAGACGATCTCACGGCCTGCGCGATCGCGAAGACGGAGCAGGGGCAGGCCGCGATACCGGCTGGTATCGGAAAATACATTCAGCGGCAATACCTGCGGCGCAGGTATAAGCGAAAACGGGTCCATCATGGGGGACTCTCCAATCCAAGTTGGCCGAGCGAACCGTTGGCAGCCCGCAGGGCGAGTGCTTCCTTGTTTTTCAGGTAGGCCATGAAGAGCTTGCCGCCGCGGTGGGCGAAGCCCAGGTCATTGACGGAGAGGACGCGGAGCGAGATGCTGAGGCGGGCTCGGATAGGGTTGAGCGAGGTATCGAAGGCATCCTCAGTGACGGAGAAATCGGTGACGCGCACGGGCACTACGCGCTGGATGCTCCAGACGAAGAGCGCGAGGGGTGCCTCCATGGGTGCGATTTCGACAGCGCCGCTATTGAGCAGGGCATCGGCATCGGATAATTGCGCGCTGGTGGGTGTGATCAGGGATTCGAGGACTGCCAGCTGCGGAAAGATTCCCACCTGGGCGGCGACGCCGTTTTGGTCCGGGAACTCGAGTTGGTCTGTGGCATCGATTTCGGCTTCGAGCTTGAAGGTTTCGATGGGCGGACCCTTGAGGCGCAAGGCTTCAGCGCGGTCGGCCGGTTCGCCGGTCGCCGCCTGCACTTGCAGGGTGCGCGTGAGTTGATCGGGATTGTACTGAAGCACAACGATGCTGGCGATTTGCGTGGTGAGGGGGTCAAGTAGGATGATGCCGGCTTTGAGAATTTTGGGACTGAGGAGCGAGGCTCCGCTCTGGACGGAGCTGAAGAGTGGAGAAGCGCCGATAGTCGTTCGCAGGCTCATAGTTCCTGTTCCGCAATGCGGTCGGGATTCATCTGAGTTCTCCCGCACTTAACCGGCTTCGCAGGTCGTTGTTAACCTGGTCGCGGAGAAGACGCATTCGTTTGACACCCGGCCATTCCGTACTGCCCTTCGCTTCCCACGGAGCCGTCACGTGGTTCAAGTTGCTTGCCAGGCCCGGAGCAACTCCCTGTACTGCGCCCCCTCGACAGTGGTTTGGTAGCGCTTCGGAACGGTCGACCGGTTCGCCGGTCGCCGCCTGTAGTTGCAGTGTGCGAGAGAGTTGGTCGGGATTGTACTGCAGCACGACGATGCTCGACATCTGGGTGGTCACAGGGTCGAGGAGAATGATGCCGGCTTTGAGGATGTGGGGACTTATCGGTGCAGCCCGCGCCGTCTGAAGAGCGGGTGTCGCCTGCGCTATTCCGGAGAATCCGCTCACCGTAGACTCCTTGATGCAAGAATTGGTTTGTTCGTCATCGTGGTCTCTCCACCTGAGCTCTCTTCAGGCCTTCCGCCTCCGGTTCTGCTTGGACGGCCTCTTCGAGGGCCGGCTCTACCCGAACATTCCGAGCCTCGCCAGCTTCCACACGAACGCGCTTTGAGGCATCGGCCGCCTCCCCCACGGCCCGACCTCCCGCCTTGGCCGCCTTGGCCGTCTCTTCCGCTATCCGAGCTGCCCTTGCTGCCTTGGCCGCCTCGATCAATTTGTTGAACGCCGGAATCCGTTTCAGGATTGCAAAGAGCTTTTGTGCAAACCGACTCCCTTCAAGAGCACGCGCTCCCTTGGAAATGACCTTCCCCACTGCTCCAAGCTCCTCAGCGCCGATTAGCAGCATGGCAACCTCAATGGCGAGATATCCCTCTACTTGTCCGACGATGTATCCCATTTTCTTCGGATCAGCAGAGGCGAACTCCTCGTTGAATCGCCGCCCAACCTCCTCACCGCAAACATTCCCGAACTGCTCTCCCACGTCAAAAAGCAGGTTCGGATTCGATTCCAACTCGGCGCCGAGAGCTGGGAGCCCTTCGACAATCGCCTTAGCAAACCGGGCTCGTTTCAGGAGCGGTGACTCTTCGCCCTTGACTAGCGCCGAAATCTCGCCGTAACCAACACCAACGGGTGAAAATTCCAGCCCAAGCTTGAGGAGCGAGCCGAGCCCTGAGACCAGATCAGCGATGCTGCCCGCCGCGCCCACAAGCCGGCCGGGGATCTGCGCGGCCGTAAAGACTATGTAGTTCTCCGGTATCTTCAGTTTTTGAAGGATCGAATTCCAGCTGTTCCCGGGGACCGTCTGCCGCCAACCTGCAATGAAGCCTAATGCGAAACCCGCAACAGCCTGATCACTGGGACCAAGCGGCTGCCCCGTGCGTGGCTCATCCCGTTTGTTGACCGGCTTGTATACAATCACGCCGTCGGTGCACCAGTCGAGGAGTATGGGTAGGGTGCCGACACCAGACCGATAGGCGCTGAAATCGACGCGAGACATCGGCATTCGTTTGACCTGTTTTATGCTGTTCTTCGCGGCCCAGTCCTTGTTCTCGGGAGAGTTAGCCTTGTCGAGATAACCTCGCAATTGGTCTTCCGCGAGCCCAAGGCAAGGAGCCGTGCCAATCTTGATCTCCGCGATCTCCACAACTCCCGGTTGGTCGCCTGTAATGGCCAGGTCGGCAATTCCCTGGCCTTTTGCTTCCCTGGTCTTTCCGCATCCTTCGCCCCGCTTAGCTTGAGCAGACGCGCCCGGGATTGTGAATTTAGGTATGATCCTCGGACCCAACTGTTGCTGTGCAAAGCTAACGATTTCGGCCTCGTAATGCACTCCGCGATACCCTGGTATTCGAGACTCGCTTGCGAGAAGAATCGGCAGGCAACGGAGGCGGTGCACACCCAACCCTATAGTGCCGAGACGGACCGGCCGGCCCGACATGGCCTCATTGGCGGCATGCGCAGCATCGCCTTCGCTCGTCCCCGACTCGTCTTCGATCTTCAGCGGCGTTTGCTCGCTGCTTGAGTTTCCCCGCTGTTGAACCACGTGCGCCAGTTCATGCGCGAGGATGTGTTTCCCCGGTTGGCTTTGCGGCGCATACATACCTGAACCGAAAACGATATTTTGCCCTACGGTGTACGCCAAGGCGCCAACGCTATGAGCAGACTTGGCCGCAGTCGCATCCGTGTGTACTTTCACTCCGGAAAAGTCCTGGCCAAATCGCTGTTCCATAAAACCACGCGTCGTGGGATCCATCCGCTTTCCCGGTCTTTCCAGCACATCATGGACAACCGGTGGAACCGCATCGGGCCGAATACTGCGGCTAGCCATCCTTTGGAGCGACTTGCCTTCCAACCCGCAGCGCTCGCAGTTGGTTCCGCTCTCCTTGCAGGCGCACTTCCGCTGCATGCGCTCGCCGCCAGCAAGTGCTTTATCTGGGGTCAACTCAGCGGCTTTTATCGCATTCACCGGGGATGCCATCTTTATCTCCTCCGCTGATCCAGCGCCATACCGACTACTCGACACTTATGGTCTCAGTTGCCACGCTCTTCTCACTCCCCGGTACTGGCAGTCCGCATTGGTCCACACCTGCCCGACCACGGCCTGACCAAGCGCTGTACCAGATTGCATCTGACCTGCCATTTCCGCACGCTCATGTACCGCATGACGCGCGACGGGACTTCCTCCGCTTGCCTTTGCCATCACCTGTTCCCTCAGCGACCCCTGCAAGTCCTCCAACATCCTCGTGCGCTCGCGCGGTGACAAGTTCAGCCCATCGAGAACCACGCGGTCAATCGTCAGCCGTACTCTCATGCGATCGCCTCCACTTTCCGGGCTCTAGTCGCGGACAACTCTCGAAACTCCGACGCCCCTACTGGACGTTCAAGCTTAAGCAATTCCCAGCGGATAGCATCGAGCAGGTCGGCCAGCTCCACGCGGCGATCTGGGTCGGCCGCGGTGTCGGCGGCAACGGCGTGCGCTGCGGCAAAGGCAGCGTTGAAGATGCTGCCGCCGGAGAGTTGGAAACGCGCGAGGCGGTCGTAATCCAGCTTGCCGACGGGCGTTTGCGCGGGGAAGACGGTTTCCCAAATGGCCTTGCGCTCGGCCACGCCGGGGAAGGGAAAGGCCACTACGAAGCGGAGGCGGCGCATGAAGGCGGGGTCAAGGGCGTGTTTCTGATTGGTGGTGAGAATGCAGACGCCGCGAAAGGTATCCATGCGCGTCAGGAGGTAATTCGTTTCGAGGTTCGCGTAGCGATCGTGACTATCCTTGACTTCGCTGCGTTTGCCGAAGAGGGTGTCGGCCTCATCGAAGCAGAGCACTGCGCCGCCTTCCTCGGCGGCATCGAAGATGCGGCCAAGGTTCTTTTCGGATTCGCTAATGTATTTGCTTTTGAGGGTGGAGAGATCAGCCACAGCGAGGCCGAGTCCGAGCGCGTTGGCCACGACCTCCGCGGCCAGGGTTTTGCCGGTACCGCTTTCGCCATGAAACAGCGCGGTGAGGCCCATGCCGCGGGTGCTGCGCTCACTGAAACCGAATTCGGATTGGACTATCGAACGGAGCCTGGCGTGGGCAATCAGACGGTCCAACTGCTGTCTCTCGATGGGCGGGAGTTTGAGGTCTTCGAGGGTGGCGCGTGGTTCGACCCAGCGAGTGACGCCGGCGAGTGCAGCGCCGGCGTGTTGCACGCGGTCTGCCCACGCGTGGCCCGCGGCGTCTCCCCCTTGATGTTGCGCCCACTCGCGCGCGCGGCCGGCGGTGCCAGCCAATTGCGAAGCGCTGCTCTTGAATTCACCGGCTAGGCGCATCACTGTGGCTTCGTCGGAGGGATGGCCTTCGACGGCGAGCGCGTCGCGCCAGAGGGCGCGGCGTTCAAGATCGGTGGGCGGCGACACGGCGACCATGGGCGCTGCATCCAGTTCCGGAAGGGGCGTGCGCACGTCCAGCATGCAGGGGCCGGCGATGCGGCTCAACTCGCGCGGGGATCGCTGGTGGACGGCCGGCTTTGTCTCTTCGCCGGCGAGCGGCGCCACGCCTTCGAATGCCTGGACGAAGAGAACGAGAGGCTCCAGCAGGGCTTCGCGCGACCACAGGCGGAGGAAGGTGGCGAGATCATCACCGGCGGGCAGTGAATCGGCGTGAACGGCGAAGGCGCGGCGACCGGCGAGCGCCGCGGCCCGTCCTGCCACGTCGGATTTGGCCGATGCATGGGTGCCAGTGAGTTGGAGAAGTCCCCTGGAATCTTCGGCGGCCAGCCAGCGATGTAGGTCTTCGGCGATTTCTTCCTGCGAGGGCGGAAGGGCGCCGGGATCGGCGAGCAGCGTGAGGAAGGGGACTAAGCGCTCGTCGAGGTAATCGAGACCTTTAATGTATGCGGCGATGCGTTCATCGATGCGCAGGGGGGCGGCCAGGAGCGACGCGGCGCCGGCTTGGTGTACCTCGATTAGGCGGTGGGCGCGCAGCGGGCGTTCCGGCGAGAGTGCATCCCAGCCGGGGTCGGGGAATACGGCCATAGCGAGCGCGAAGGTGGGGTGATCCTTGCCCGCGGCGGCCGGCGCAGCACCGGTTGCATTGGCCATGAGGGGCGGCAGCCCGGTATCGATTTCTGCGGAAGCGGTGAGGAGCAGGACGTCGCGCTCAAAGGAGGAGAGTCCGAATCGCCGTGCTAGGACGGTCAACGGGAGGTTGGGGTTTTTCGCGGCCACATCGTCCATGGCGGTGCGGGCCTTCTGTACGGACTTCGATTCCTGCGGCGACGCGGCGGGTTTGCGCCAAAGCCAGTTCGACTGATGCTCCGGCGGAATGGGGGCGGCCGCACGGGTTTCGAGGACGGCGTGGAGCCACTGCATCGCCGCCTGTAGAAATTCCTGATTGCCCTTTTCGAGTTCCGGCATCATACGGGCACACTCACGGTCTGCTGCGAGTCGAAGCGCGGCGGCTGCGCAGTGCGGTCGCGCACCAGCTGGCTATCGACGCCTCCGATGCGCAGAATCACGGGGACTTTCTCTTCAGAGGGAGTGACGCTCTTCATGGACAGCGTCAGGGTTCCGATTTTGGCGGCAATGGAGGCGACGGGCAGCGGGTCACCGCCCACGAAAACTTCCACGGGCTGGGTCGGCCAGACTTGCGGGAAGAACTGGACGGTGAGCTGTGTACCACCCGCGGCCGCGCCCACCGCGGGCGGGACGAGAAAGCGGGGGGCCACGGCGAAGGGCATTTCGTTGGTAAAGCGCGTGGGCTTGCCGGGCCGTTCGATCTTAAGGGATACGCTGTAGATCCCGGCGGGCCAGTCCTGGTCGGCATTGGCGACGAAACTGGGCAGGGCGACATTGTGGGACTGCGGCAGAAGTACGCGTACCAGGGAGGCGGTGGCGCCGGGCTCGAGCGGGAGCAAGTTGGGCGCGGTCAGCAGAGGGTGATGGAACTCCGCGCTGACGGTGCCGCCATCGAGCAGTGCCCCATCGAATTCAAGGGTGTCGCCGAGTTCGGCATCGAGGAGTTGCTCTGTGGCGACGACGGGGAGTATGCGTAAGACGAGCAAGGTAGGCAGCGAGGGGGCGGGCGCGGAGATGCCGGTTTGCGAGTTGACGCCGCAATCTTCGGGGCCGCGCGTCAGGACGGGCAGCGGAGAGCGCACGGGGCGAACGCCCTGGATCAGGATCGTCGATACCTGATAGACCATAGTGGGCCGGTAGCGCGCCTGCATGGAGGTCCAGAGGCGGGAGAGTTCTTCGGCGGACAGGTAATGGGGGGTGATTTTCACCTGCTCTATCTGGTTGGCAAGGTCGATTGCTTTGCGGCCCTGCGGGTCGGGCGGGATCAGGGTGACGCTGATGGGGTTGGTGGGGCTGAGGGCGGTAAGAATGTCCTGGCGGGAGAGAACCGGCAGGTTGTGGAGGAGTTCCATGGCGTAGCCCAGGAGAATTTCAGCGGCCCAATCGGCACTGCCGTAGGCAGTGAGCATGTAGTGGAGGTCGAGCGCGAGGGGAGGATTAGTAAGGCGCACTGCCTGATTGTGCGAATCGCGCGAAGGGAGGCATTCGTTGCGCCAGCCGGAATTCGGCGTGACCTGGTACAGGAAGAGGTTGAGGCGGTTGGGTTCGTTGTTGCCGGTTTCAATGCGGTCTGGCGGCAGGGCGGTGACGGAAAAGGAGCCGAGCGGCGCGAGATCGTTATCGATGAGGCCGTTGTTGAGCAGGTCGCAGATGGTGGCGGTGACGGCGGCGATGGCGAGCGGGCTGCTCATGAGCGGGCTCCGTTTTCGCGACTGCGGAGGTAGGCGGCGAGGTGGCGGTCTGAAGGCGACGCCGGGCGTGCGGGCTCCGCGCGTGGTGCGGCCGGAGCGCGGACTTCAAGGCGGCCGATGTGGATCTCTATGGTGGGCTCGGCGGCCGACGGCCGTTCCAGCTGGGTGCGGAGGGCCGCCAAGGGAGCCTGGGGGATCTGTTGCAGGGCAGCGGGTGACGGGGGGCTCTCGCGTGGCGGGGTTGCGCGGGTGGCAGGCGGTACGCTCCCGCGTGGCGGGACGGCAGGCTGAATCTGGAGTATGCGTTCGCGGGTGTGGAGGATGCTTGTGCGTGCAGCGGGCTCGGCGGCTGGTGGCGCGGGCCGGACTTCGGGGCGCGTCGGGAAGTTCGGTTGGCGGGCTGGATGGATGGGATCCGCTGAGCGCGGGCTGCCGGGCTCCTGGGCTGCGCGAATGCGGGGTTCGTCAGCGTTGGCGCGGGTTGGTGGTTTCGGGGGTGGGACGGGACGGGTGCCGGCCGTTTCGCGCGCTGCGAACGGCGATGGCGGAACGGGCTCGGAAGGCTCGAAGAGCCATTGTTGGCGGAGGCCGGCGGCTGATGTGGGGCGCATCCCGCCGACCAGCGATTCGTCGAACACAAAATCAACCCTAGGGCGGAGGCTGGGCGCAGCGTTGCGTTCCGGCGGCGCGAGCTGCCATGCGGCGAGTCGCTCGAACAGGCCGGGAGATGGGTTGTCGGCGCTGGTATGGCGGGTCATGCTGGCAACATCTCCAGATACCGGCGCCGGCGTTGGTGCGACATCGCCAGAATGTCCGATTCTTTCCAGCCGAAGGCGTAGGCGAGGCGCGCCACATCGGCGAGCAGTTGTTGCGCGAGCACGGACACTTCGCGCCATACGAAATCTACGACTTCAAGGGCTTCGGCCCAGCGAAGGCCGCAAGTGGGGCAGACGAGTTGCAGCTCCATTTGGACGAGCGGGTCGTTTTCGAGGATGGCGGCTTCCACCGCGGCGCTCAATTCTGGCGGCAGTTCCGCCGGCTCCAGGGAGTCCTCGGCATGAGTCGCGCGGAGGATCAGGCGGTGGGCGAGGGTCAGCGCCGCGGTTTGGGTATCGCCGCGCAAGTCCAGCAGGTCCTCGCAGGTGGGCAGGCGGTATTCCACGCGGTAGCCTTCTTGGCTGATCTCGAAGGTGCCGCCGGCGCCGGCGGGGCACTCGGCGAGCGCGGTGATCTGGTCAATTCCGATTTCGCATTCGACGGAAGCTTCGCAGCGGCGGCAAGTGCCCACGCAGGCGAGGGCTGGTCCCATCAAGCGGGCGTGCAACTGGAGCAATTGCGCAGTCACCCAGCCAAGCGGCATGGCAGCAAACTGGCTCGGCTGCTCGGGACACACGGCCTCGAGCAGCAGTAGGGCGCGCTCCGCATAGGATGCACCGAATCCGCTGTCCCAGACATTCAGCAAATCCGTAACGGTCGGGGCCTGCATAGGGGTCTCCAATCAAGCTGGCGGCTCGGTGAACGACTGCTCGCTGGGTTCGGACACGTCGTAATCGCGCTCCCAGCCTTCGTTTTCGAGCTTCATATGCTGGATGAGAACGGCATTGGCATTGGCGTCCAGGTCCGACATGGCTTGGAACTCTGAGACCCAACAGCGGTAGACCTTATAACGGATCGCGAGTTGGCCGGCTTCGTTATAGACTTCGACGATCAGGTCCTTGCGGAAATCCTTGAGCGAAACTTCCTTGCCGAGACCGGCACCGAAGTTCCACACCTTGTTGGCCCATTGCTCGAACTCCTGATCGTGGGTGACGCCGCGCTCCATGGTGATGGCGTCGTACTCGGTGCGGCCGGGAGACTTCCGGCTGGAGCTGGGATCTCCGCCCTCGCGGTGCTTCACCACTTCGGTGGTGCGCTTCAGCATGCTGACCTTGCTGATCCCCGCCACAGGTTGCGTGCTGGTTCCGAACTTCACACGGAACTTAAAGTTCTTGTAAGGATCGAATCGCTGTGTATTGACGACGAACTGAGCCATGGAAAGTCTCCTCAGGTCTCGATCTGGCCGGTGATCTGTTGCAGTTTGATAACGACGAATTCAGCCGGTTTCAGAGGTGCAAAGCCGACAACGATGTTGACGATACCGAGATTGATATCGTTTTGCGTCGTGGTGGAGGCATCACATTTGACGAAGTAGGCTTCGCGCGGCGATGCGCCCTGGAAAGCGCCTTGGCGGAAGAGATTGTGCATGAACGCGCCCGCGTTGAGGCGCACCTGGGCCCATAGGGGCTCGTCATTGGGCTCGAAAACGACCCACTTGAGGCCGCGGTAGAGGCTCTCCTCAATGAAGAGAGCCGTGCGGCGGACCGCGACGTACTTATACTCGTCGGCGTAATCGTCGGCACCGCGGAGAGTTCGCGCGCCCCAGACGACGCGTCCGAAGACGGGGAAAGTACGCAAGCAGTTAATGCCGAGCGGATTAAGGAGGCCGTTTTCTTCGTCGGTCATCGGGACGCTCAATTCGCTAACGCCGACGAGCGCCGCGTCGAGTCCGGCGGGCGATTTCCAGACGCCACGCTGTGCATCGGTGCGGGCGAAGATGCCGCTCACGACGCCGCATGGCGCGAAGGATTCGATCTGATCGTCGTGGAGCGGGTTGGGCTGGCGCACACGGGGGAAGAAGACGGCGGCGTTTTTGAGGCGCGGAAGGTTTTCGACGTCGGTGCCGAAATTGTTGACGGCGGTGGCGATGGAATTCCAGGCGTTGGGCGGATCCACGATGAGCATGGCGCGGCGGTTTTCGCAGAGGACAGCGGCGGCGGCCATCACTCCCTTGCTGATGTCCTGCCCGCTACGGTAGGGCGGAATGCAGAGCAGGTTGAAGAGGCCTCCGCGGGTGAACAACTGCTCTAGGGAATACAATCCCTGCTTGTTGATCTGACCCTGGTCGGGCAGAAAGTCCGGCGTGTCCAGTTCGCCGCCATCTGTGACGGAAGCCTGGGCCTTGACCAATGCGGCATCCACGGCCTGCTGCTGAGTCTGATAGCTAGTGGGGTCGGGGTTCTGCGCTTTCGCCTGTTTTAAAGCGGTTTGCGCCTCTACCACCTCGTCGCCTTTGCTGGCCGAGTAGTTCTTCTGGCCAGCGGTGTGGTCTGGCACGACGTCGCTAAGCTTGGGCGCGGCGGTATTCAGGGAATCGCCGGCCCAGACAATCAACTGAGACTCATTGGCGAGGACTTTGTCGATGCGGCGGATGCTGGGGCGCAGGGTGACATTGGCGAAGACCTCGCTACCCGCGCCGCTGTCATCAACGACGGTTAGCGTGAAGATATCGGCGACTGTAACTCCCAGGGATTTAGCGGCGTCGGCTGCGGAACTGACGGGCACGCCGTTGGCGTCGTAGGGGCGCGTCACGGTGAGGCGCAAGTTCGCTGCCCATTTGCCTGGGCCGACGGCTTCGAAGCGTAACGGTCCGATGATTATGGCGCGGACGGTGGAGGCCGATGCGAAGGCGGCCGCCGCGGCCACATCCTCCTTTTTGGCATCGTCGGCCAACTGGCTGATGGCGGCGAAAGCGGCCTGCGCCGCCTGCTTGGTGGCGGCAGTGGCATCGGCTTTGGCCTGGATGGCATCGTTCTTGGATTTTGCTTCGGCTTTGGCGTCCTTGCCGTTGGTCTTGGCGGCAGCCGCGTCAGCGACGTCTTTTGCGGCTGCCTCGCCGGCTGAGCGCGACGCAGCATCGAAATAGTTGGGGTTGGCGATGCGAACAATGATGGCGTGCGCGCCTCCGTTCAGGTAGAAGTCGCGCACCGCATAACTCATGGAGCTGGACGCCCAGAGCCCGCCGAACTGGCGCTCGAAATCGCCGAAGCTGGTAATCTCGACGGCTAGGTTGGTGGGGCCTTTTCTGGCGCGGCCGACAAATGCCGTAGTGGAAGTGGGAACCGCGGTAATGGTTCTAACGCCGCTCGGTATCTCTTCGACGTAGACTCCGGGATAGCTCAACGCGGATGGCATAGGGACAGTCCTTTCATCCGACCTTTTCTATCGCTGTACGCATCCTTTGTCGTCGATGTTGGGACGAATGTCCACGTTTCTTTCGGTCAATTGCTGCTTTCTTTCGGGACTCTCGAAGCAACAACCTGCCAGTTTCCACTAGACTGTTGGCGATGACGGGAAAAAAAATCCATGGGCCGCGCGTTCCTGGACAAACATTTTGAGCGCTTGATCAAAAGGCACTTGACCAACGAGCGCAAGTTTCTTCCGCTCTCGCTGATTGTCCTGCTGGCATCGACGATCTTGGTCGTCGATCGTTTAATACCGCAGGCCTCTCTGGGAATTGTCTACACCATCCCCATGCTATTAGGTGCTATCTCACTCCATGAGCGGAAGATTGCTCTGCTCGCACTCTTCTGCGCCATACTCAGCTGGTGGGGCGATCCCTCGGCCTCTCGCATCGATGGAGCGCTTTATTTCTTCTTCTCTTTCGTCAGCTATCTTGCCGTGGGGTACTTCGTCGCAATGCTGTTACGCAATCACCAGCTGGTGGCGGCGAATCTCAACGCGGTCGAACAAGAACAAGCCCTGCGTCGCGAAGCGGAGGAGCAGTTCACAACTTTGGTCGAGAGCAGTCCGGCTGGCATTTTGACTCTAGATGAGGAAGGTCGCGTTCTCGCCGCTAATGCGGCAGCCCATCGGCTGTTTGAAATTTCTGATACCCAGGCGCTGAAGGGACGGACGATGCTCGATTATCTGCCGGTACTGGTGCACGCCTTGCATCTCGATGTGGATGCCCAGCCGTTCCACACCGCTGCACAGTGCCAGGCAAAGAAGGAAAATGGCGAGGTCTTCTTAGCACACACGTGGTTCTCTACCTATCGCTCCGGAGGAAGACTGAGGCTGGCGGCGATATTCGTCGACGCGTCCGAAGAGATGCGTGATCGTGAAGAGCAGAGTTTGAAGCTGCTTTCCAGCAGCCTTCGCATCACCGCGGCCGCAGTGTCGCACGAGATTCGTAACTTCTGTAGTGCCATTTCCATACTCTGCTCGGAACGGAGACGCAGGCAGCCCCTCGTTGTGGATAGTGAGATGGAGTGCCTGGAGGGACTCGCGAAAGGCCTGGAGAATGTCGCCGCATTGGATTTGCGTAGCGCGGCTGAGGAAGCCGTCCACGAGGTCACGTTGCAGCGAGTCTTCGAGAATCTCCGCATTATCGTCGAGCCCGACTGGCAGGAAATTGGAGGATCTATCGAGTGGAAGATACCGGAGCACCCGTCGCATGTTTTCGCTGATCCTCATGGCCTGTTACAGACCTTCCTGAATCTATCGCGCAATAGTTGTCGTGCCGTGTCACAGTGTCCGGTACGTGTGCTAGCGATCAGCGTTTCAGAAGACAATCACAAGGCGGCCGTGCGCTTCTGCGATACCGGGCCGGGTGTACGCGAACCACAACGGCTCTTTCAACCATTCCAGGAATCGGCGGAAGTGACGGGCATGGGACTCTATGTTTCCCGAGCCATCCTGCGGAGCTATGGCGGTGAACTTCGCTACGAGCAGTCGAGCGGAGGCGCTTGTTTTGTAGTTGAGTTACAGACAGTTTGATCGAGATGAAGCGAGGTGAGAGATATCGGAACTGAACCTATTCGGCTTTTGCTGGTAGACGACCACGCGCTCTTTCGCGAGGGTCTCGCCGGCTTGTTGTCGAACAAGCCTGACATGACTGTGGTGGGCAAATGCTCGACTGCGCGAGAGGCACTGGAGCAGATTCAAGAATGTCAACCAACTATGATCCTTCTCGATTTCGATCTCCGTGGGGAGCGCGCCGACGATTTCCTCTCAGCTGCTCGCGAACAGGGATTTGCCGGCAAGGTCCTCGTTGTTACAGCTGGAGTAAGCGACATCGAGGCTGTCCAATTGGTGCGATCGGGCGTCGCCGGGATTCTCCACAAGCATCACCCACCCGAAGTCCTAGTGGACACCATCCGCAAGGTAGCGGAAGATGAGGTCTGCCTGGAAAAGAGTTACTTAAAACCTCTATTCCGCTCACTCAGGCGTGGTCACACTGAGAAAAACCCTGAGTTGACGGAGCGTGACAAGACCATCCTTCGCTATGTTTTTCAGGGCCAGTCCAACAAAGAGATCAGTACGCATCTTCAACTGACGGAAGGCGCTGTGAAAGCATCCCTGCGCCAGCTGTTTCAGAAGCTCGAAGTCCACACTCGCGCCCAGCTGGTGAAAATTGCTCTCGAACAATATAAGGATCAGCTCTAAGTATCCCAAAGAGCTTAACCGTCTACACTGTGAATGCCCCGTCATGGGGTCTCTATCTCAGCTAGTAGAGCGGTTTGGCGAAAAGGCCGGAGGCTGGCGGTGCGATAGATACAACGTGCAATCCATGCCGAAACACGGAAGCCGCGACTGAGCCGGGCGGATGTCGAGATCAGCCTGTTTCCTCGACAATGATTCGGCCGGCGCCTATCCCTGATCTACAGATCCTGCGGCGGGAAGTAAGGCGATGATGACTCGATCACGGTTCATTCTCCGACTCCGGGTCCGACTGGAGGTTTTACGCACACAAAACCATGCAGCAAGTTCGGCTATAAAAGAAACTACATTATGCGGTCAGTTATCTATTGCGATAAGCCATATCCTCGATGAACGAATCGGTTCCTGCCATTTCTCGACGCAAAGCGGTTTGAGTGATAACGAGGGGACCAGGCGGCAACATCAGGTACAGTAGCGGTACACACATCAGCTTTTCTCTGTTGTGATCAATTGCTCTAAATTGCGGTCACGCAGTTACTTAGCATTACGCTCAATTACGCTAGCATTCTCTTCATTTTCATAGACTTACAGAGATGCTGGCAAACTCATAATCTGACAGTGCACGAACGGACTGAAGTACAATGAAGTCGGATCGAGCAGCAAATAGTAAGTCGGAATATTCAGTAAGGGCCCATAGCTCAATCGGTTAGAGCAGAGCACTCATAATGCTTTGGTTCCAGGTTCGAGTCCTGGTGGGCCCACCAAAGAGCTTAAAAGCGGTGTGAGGTACACACTAGGTACAGTGCCGGATTGCGGTGCTGCACCGGAGCTGCACTTGGCCACCCTCGTAAAAACCGATCTAGGAAAGTGGAAGGCGGTTATCCGCAACAAGGAGGATTCCTTCTGAAAATTGCCAGGACACCTGCACCAAGGCGACCTCCGGTTGAAGAAACTCAATGTGTTCAACCGTTACCGTCGGAGCCGGGTTCTTCCTGGAGATCGCTTCAAAAGTATCGGACCAGAGCTTCTCGTTCTCAGTCGCGGATTGCAGACGCAACCGGCCAAAGCGGTCTACAACTTCTACCTCATGTGTTTCGTGCGCGGCCAGCCGTTTCGCGTCCAGATTCCGATATGCCTCGGCCCATTCTGAGATGAGAGTCCGGATCGCGCGTTCTTCCGTGGCCCTCGATGACCGCCATAGATCGCCGACGACAACCAGCGACGCCAAAAACAGCGCACCTGCCGCAGCCGCCATAATCAGGAACCTGCCCGCCCGCTTACTGATATCTTCTTCAGACTTCGTTGACACAAAGCAGCCCTTCGAGCTTGAGATTTGATCCGAGTGACGGAAGCCTGTGAACTCCAACTTGGTTGGCAATTCGCAGGCGCTCGATTTGTCAGTTGGCTGTTGTTAGTTTGCTGCGATTCCGTTGTATCCAGAATTCGAACTAAAGCCGTTGGCTGGGCCTAAATTCTTCAGGGTC
>Ga0210386_10000855_pt1 | contig 27876 bp, 29 predicted proteins | sample IncBWH32OmetaG_FD_160091 | JGI IMG/M metagenome (GOLD analysis project Ga0210386, IMG submission 160091) | Forest soil microbial communities from Barre Woods Harvard Forest LTER site, Petersham, Massachusetts, United States - Inc-BW-H-32-O ...
GACGAGTGGACTGGCGGCCGCGTTGGCCGGTACAGGCGAAGCAGACGCAGGCTGATCCGGTAGAGGACGGTCTGCTTTGCTTTTATAACGGAGAGCTGTTTCGAATCGTGGTCACCTATGATCGCTACCGAATGGAAGGGATGACGGCGGACGACGTGATCGACGCCATCTCGCAGACCTACGGAGCTGCTACCCGGCCGACGGCCGAGGTGGAATATCACTCCACGTATGGCGAGGCTGCGCAAGTCATAGCGCGGTGGGAAAACGAGGAATACTCGTACAATCTTGTTCAAACGGGAAACGGGTCGAGCTTTGCGATGATCCTGTACTCCAAGCGGGCAGACGCTTTGGCTCAGGCGGCAAACGTGGAAGCGGTCCGGCTGGAAGCGCAGGAAGCGCCCCAGCGAGAAATCGATAAACAGAAGAAGCACGATGACGACGACCGCCTGGCTCTGGAGAAGGCGCGGTCCGCGAACAAGCCGAACTTTCGTCCTTAGCCAATGACACAACCAGATACTCCTCAAACAGAGCCTTATCAAGCCATCAGTGCCGGATCCATAATGGTGGAACAGAACACGCTCCTGCCGGCGCCGTTAGGCCTGGAAAGCGGTAGAACCGAGAGCGGCTGGGCGCGGATCACGAACAATCCGACCCGCCGGCAGCTCGAAACGAAACTCGCGGCCGCGGGATGGACGTTCTTTTATATGGCCGGTAAGATCAAGACCAGTGCCTTCGGTTTTGAGAGAGCTAGCATGATCCAAGCGGCGCTGAAACGCCTGATCGCGATCGCCAAGCTGCAGAATTGTAATTGCCTGGAGATCGATGCCATCCGCACGCGCTCGTTTTTGGGGCTGCCGTACATAAGCCTCTCGGCCCACTCGCGGCATATTCAGAATGGCATGCTTTTCGCCAATCATGCGGGTTCAGCAGAATGACACTCATTACGGTAAAACTCACGACTCGAGAACTTACGCTGTTGACCTCTTTGGCATCGGATCAACTATTCCGCAGAGAGTTCATCGATCCCAAGATGCCGGGCTATCGATCAAGCCCGGAGGACGTAAGCCTCGGGAAAAAGCTGGTGGAACGATTGCGGCTGAAGGCGGACCCCGGCAAGAAGTCGACATTTCCAAGGAGAAATGGTGCGACTGCTTGAGACATCGCTCACAGTTGCAAAAGGAAGGATGCGGAATGCCCTTTGATCGGTTTATTCCGACGCCGTTCATAGTCAGAACGGTCCAGATGCACGCGCCGGTAGCGTCAGGGGTTTACGGAATCTCGAATGCGCGTGAATGGATTTACATCGGCGAGACCGACAACATACAAGGCGCGCTCCTTCACCATCTGCAGGATCCGGGCGCGTCGCTCATGAAACGGCAGCCCACGGGATTTGTGTTTGAGATTTGTGACGAAGGGCGTCGATCGGCCCGGCAGGATCGCCTGGTGCTGGAATACGAGCCGGTTTGTAACCGGTCTTCGGCGGCGCACCCATGACGGCGGGGACTCGCCCCGGGGAGAAGAATATGGAAAATCCCGCAAGGAGCATAAAGATGCAGTTCATTATGACCGGGTTCACGCAAGAGCTGGGATTCCGGGTCTTTGCGTTTGAACGGATGGCTGAGGATCGAACACGGACGAGGTGGACCGTCAGGGCGGATCTTGCTCTGACTCGAAGATACGGCATTCGGCTGCAAGAGCTGCCGTTAATGTGCCGGGGGCTTCTGGAACGCGGTGACGAGGCCGAGGAGACGCGCGCGATAATCTTTAGCGAGGAGCTGATGCGCACTTGCGCGGATGAGCGCGCCGCGGCGAAAGAGGGCGCCGCCCACAAAAGAAAAACGCCGCGCCGGCCGGTGAGCGAGAATTCGGGCGCTGCCTGGCGAGGTCCGCAGCAGCATTGAGGTCGAGCAGAGTGGGACTGAAAATGTTCACTACACAATGTCCGCATTGCAGATCGATCGAGTTTAGAGGTGTAGGCGTCCGGAATGCGATCGAGAAGGCGATTCACTGGATTCTTTTGCCTTACCGTTGCGCTCTGTGCGGGCGGCACTTTTTCCTGTTTCGATGGCAAGCTCCCGTCGGTGGGACTGCTTAAGACCAGAACGGCCTCGGCATCGATAGGCGATGACTTGGCGCGAATATCACGAATCCACTAAGCACACGGTTCAATCACTGCGGCGATCCCAGCACTTCCTGGATTGGAAGAACATGCCGGATCCGTTCCGGCATTATGAAGGCGCGCCGCTGCTCGACCTTCCCGCCGACCCGGCCAGCCCTGAAATCCCAGCACTCGAACTGCTTCAGGGTGCTTATGGCAGTACGCGCGCGGCGGATGGCGCGAGCTTTCTTTCCGAGTTGCTATTTTATTCCGCGGCAATCAGCGCGTCGAAGCTGGTCCCATCCACGGGAGACCGGTACGCGCTGCGCGTGAATCCATCTTCCGGCAATCTGCATCCGACGGAATTTCATTTTGTGACGCGCGGGCTCAAGCAGTGGCCGGATGGGTTGTATCATTACCGTCCGTCGTCGCACATGGCGGAACAGCGCGCGACCGGAGATTTCGAGATCAAGCCGGCCGGAGAATTGGCTCCTCTCACATTTATCCTGACGAGTATTGCGTGGCGCGAAGCGTGGAAGTATCGCGATCGGGCTTATCGATATTGCCTGCACGACATGGGGCACGCCTGGCAAGCGCTCGCGCTGGCGGCACGGGCGGCCGGGTGCGATAGCGTTGCGATTGGCCGGTTCCCGGACGATGACATCGCGCAGTTGTGTCGGCTGAGTGAGGATGAGTGGCCGATGCTGGTGGTTGAAATTCGCGGCCGGTCGATCCCGCTTGGCGATCGGAATGCCGGAGAGACGATTTGGCACGGCGGACAAGCGAACCAACTTTCAGATCATCAGGTGAGTTATCCGTCGATCGACGAAATGCATGCGGCGACGAAACTCAGCTCGGCTCCCGGTCCGGCAGATACAAGCGCGGAGGAGGGATGCGGAGAAATCGTACTGCCTGCGCCGGTGTCATCAAAGCGGGCCTTCGCGGAGGTTGTCCGCATGCGACGTTCGGCGCTCGACTTTCGGGGCGGCGCGGAATCGATGTCGCTCGCACAGCTTTCGGCAATACTCGGCGCCGCGACCGAGCCGCTGGTGTCGGACTTCGCGAGCTCACGCTTCGTCCAGCTTTATCTCTACGCCCACCGCGTCGACGACTTAGAGCCGGGCGTGTATCGATACTGGCCTCAGCACGCTCAGTTGGAACAAGTCCGGTCCGGCGATCAGCGTGTAGCTGCCGCGGGCCTCAGCCTCGCACAGGACCTTGCGGGCAATGCATGCCTCGCGTTCTCGATGACTGGCGACCTGGAGCGCGCCGCTCGCTTACACGGCGACCGTGGTTATCGATACGTGCATTTCGAGGCTGGCGCGATCGGCCATCGCCTCTATCTCGCCGCCGAAGCGCTGGGGCTGGGAGCGACCGGCATCGGAGCATTCTATGACGACGAGGTGGACCGCTATCTCAACCTGACATCGGGGCAGAGGCAAGTGGTGTACCATTTCGCGATCGGTTATCCGGTGGCGGATCCGCGTATTGGCGCTTAGGCCAGGGCGTGTGCGTGCGCTTTGGCGAGGACGTAAGGGCCTTCCGGGATCACGGCGATGTTGGCGTTCGCCGGGAGACCTTCCGTCAGCGCGGCGATGGCCGTGTCCAATGCCGGATAGGCGCGGCCCCACAGATTGGCGTGGTATTCCGCCGGTAACCCGGGCACGTAACACAAGAGCCGCTGCTGGGTTGTGACGAGCGCCAGTTTCTCGAGCTGCCACTGATCGACCGTCACCGGTTGGCCTTCGATTTGTTTCAGGAACCCGGCGTCCGATCCGTTTTCGAGCAGCATCCGGCGGAACTCCGGTGCGCCGGCGCCTTCCGGACAAGCCGCGACCAACAAGATGCGCCCACCGGGTTTCACGATGTGGGCGGCCGACGTCACGCCTTTGATGGCTTGGTAGAAAGTGAGATCGAGCGGGTAGCCGGCAGAGGTGGTGATCACCGCGTCGACCGGTTCGTCGATGGTCTCGAGCAGGACATCGGATACAAATTCGACCCCGCGCCGGTGCGCCTTTTCAGGGTCTCCCGCGAATACGCCGGCAATCGAGCGATCGCGCGCCAGGGCCACGTCCAGCATGAAATCATGCCGCGCTATTCGAGCGATTTCCAATAATTCCCGATGTAGCGGATTGTCGTCGACAGAGCCCTCCACCGCCCTCGCGTCCCGCATGAACTTGGAGCTGTGGAGCACCTTGATTGTTTCTTGAGCCGCCAGCCCGGGAGCTACCAGCTTCCGTCCTCCGGAGAATCCGAGCATAAGGTGAGGCTCAATGAATCCGAGAGTGAGGTGAAGGTCGGCCGCAATGAAGCGCTCGTCGATATAAACCGGAGTGCCCGAGGCCGTGGAACCTAGATGGCGATGCGACGCGAGATTCCGCGCATCGTGATTCTGCACTCGGTAGGCCGAGGCGATCTCGTTTCCGCAGATTTCGCGGATTTCGGCCTCGGTGGCCGCCCGGTGCAGCCCGGTGGCGATCAGAATCGTGATGTTCTCTCGCGGGATGCCGGCTTGCTCCAGTCGGCGTAAGACGGGCGGGAGCGTCTTCGGATTGGGCGCCGGGCGGGTGATATCGCAAACCGAAATCGCGGCGCTCCGCTTGCCGCGCGCCAGTTCGCTCAGCGGTGGCGCGCCAATGGGATGGTCCAGCGCTGATTCGAGCGCAGATTGCCAGTCCGCCAGCGGCTTCGCGGAGCGAGCTTCGAGGAGGCGATATCGGAATCCAGCCGGCAGGTTCGCCTTTATACCAGAGGTTCCGAAAGCGAGGTTGACTTGCATCAACGTTATGGTACTAAACGGGCCGGCGGAATTTTCTTCCGATACTCCGGATAGAGCGTCTCCGGCTTTCCGATGGCGGCGTCGCGCGGTACGCCGTACTTGGTGGTCATCTCGTCGACGAAGGGATTCTTCTCGGGCAAGTAATGCGGAGCGGTTTGCGCCGTACTCCCTTCATAAGTGGTGAGGCAGGGCGGCCCGGTTGGAGGCAGAGATGTCGCGCTCAGTTGAAAGCTTCTGGAGAGGATCCACGGTTCGGCAAGGTAGATTGGATCCTCTATGATGGCGAGCACAGTGAGGATATCGCCGTGGCGGTAAAAGCGCAGGGTCATGGTCGCTTCATCGCTCGAGGGCGCACCGGTTTTTCGCAGGAACGCGGCCTTCATGTGGGTCGTGTAGGCGACCAGTGTGTTGCCTTCCCATGTGCCGGTGGTGAACCCGGCGCGGGTGTGCTCGGCATACTTGGACGGGTGAGGCCGTCCGTCCATCCAAATCGTGAGAGGCGCTCGATCCTCCCAGGCGCCGATGGTGTAGGAGATCACGTTTCCCTTGAGCGGGTCGGTTTCGCTCCAGATCTTCAAACCAAACGGTCCCTGGACCAAATAAAAGGCGGGCCACCCCTGGCACTGGCGTTCCACCATCGATAGCTGCGACTCGGAATAACTCAGTGCTCGAATTCGTCCCTCGTCGCTCAGGGGGATTCCGGTGAAGTCTACCGGCAGCCCGTCACCGGTGAGGAACTCATGGTTTCGAGCCGCCCAGGAGCCGGTAATCTCCACCTGCGCGGCGGCGGACAGGCAGGCGAAAAGGCAGAGGAACACGGCGCCGACAATCATAAGGTTAGACCGGCTCATTTTGAGGTGCAGGGCGTTGGGTCCCATTTCGAACCGTCGGCCTCCTTCTTGAATTCCGAACTCACGATAAACGGCTGTTGGAGGTACCGCGGATCGTCGACGATGGTGGTGACCAGCAGCACCTGGCCGCCGCCCGGCAGCGGTGCGATATCGAAGTATTCGGTAACGGCAGCATTCTCGCTGTACGGAACGCCATTCTTGCGCAGATATCCGGAGCGGAGATTGATAGTTGCCACTTTCAGCGACGCCGATGTTTGCCACTGCGCCATGGAATAACCTTGCCAGCTCCGCGCGCCCGGCGACAACGGTTGTGAGTCGAAATGGAAAAGCCGAGTCTGCATACCGGCATCGCTCTCGACACGCAGCGTGTTGTCATCCTGCCATGTAATGTGAAACCGCGCAGGTAACCGCATAATCGCAGCGGCACCATAGGCCTTGCATTGATCGCCTGAGGCTTCGTCGGCCTTTGGATCCCACGCATCGGCGATCTTCCGCGCTTGTTGCGTCATGGGCACGGATTGGTAATCGCCTTTGCGGGGCGTGACCATCCGGAAACGCCAGTCTTTGGTCACGACGGCGACCCAATAACCCGTGAACTCCACTGGCGCGGAGGCCTTGGCGCTACGGTCCTGCGCAGCCGCGCGCGGCAGTGCGGCGACGAATAGCAGCGTGACGAGTGCCGCGATGGAGAAAACTCTCATGGCATTTTTTCGGTCATGCTGCGATAGACCGCTTCGACGAAATCGTTCGTGGTCCAGGAGCCGGTGTCCGACCCGTAGCGGCGCGTGTAGCCACGGGCGGGCGAAGCGGCTTTGATCTGCTCCAGGCTGAGTCCCTGTTTCATCAAATCGCGGATGCGGTCGCGGATGATGGTCACCATGTCGCGGTATTCGACCACATCGAGTTGATCGCAGAGGCGGCCATGTCCTGGAATGATCAGAGTGCCCTCTTCGCGGGATACGATGGGCACGGACGGAATGGCCGTATCGACGAGCTTCTGTAAAGCTGCGATTTCGCCACGAATACTGCCTCCTTTGGCGACGTCGATTACCGGGAATCGCGCGGTGTCAAAGACATCGCCGGCCACGACCACATCGGAACGGCGAAAGAAGACGATCGCATCGCCATCGGTGTGCGCTGCCGGCTGGTGGAACACTTCAATGCCCTCGCCATTGAGGTACATATATTTCCGGGGCTGATTAAACGTTTCGGTGGGCCACGCGGCGACCGGAGATGGAGAAGGCTGCCCGCTAGGTCCGCTCATTCGGGTCAAGACCTGTTCGACCGAAAGTATGGAGGCTCCGCCTCCCAGGAAATCGGCGGCGATACCGGCTCCGCCGCCTTGGGTGAATAGTGTTTGTCCGGCTTTTGCGACGGCAGCGTTGCCGCCCACATGATCGGGATCGGCGCTGGTGTTTATGAGGTAACGAATGGGTTTGGTCGTGACTTTCTTGATGGCAGCGACGACGGCATCCGCGTTCGACGCCGAACCGGAGTCGACAACCACGACCCCATCCTCTCCGACCTGAAAGCCCACATTGCCTCCGGCGCCAGCAATCATATAGAAGTTCGGCCGCACTTGAAGGACTTCAAGTTTCGGGCTTGCGGCCTGCTGTGCCGGCAAACTAATAAGAGTGACCAAGGCGGCAGCCGCTATCGCGATCGTGCCTGGGACACGACGCATGGTTAACTAGTCATCCTTTCACGTAGGCGAGCTTGGCCGCGACCTTTCCGTCGCGCACGGTGAACACGTCTACGCCGCGGATGTGCCACGGCTGTCCGTTGCGGATCTTATGGTACACCCACCTCACCTCGGCACGATCGCCGCTGACGACGCGGGCTGCCAGCATGCCATTCCGCGGGGTCTGCGCCGATGATGCCATCAATAAAATCACTGCCCACGCGGCGATCAAGTGTAAGTTCTTCGCCAACGTTGGGAGCACGCGATCCTCCTGGACATCTCAAATTCTATCCCAGCTCGAAGCCATAAAGGTAGCGCTGGTCAGGCGCTGTTCGCTTCCGCAAAGTCTTGCTCAGTACAATGTATGGCATACCATGCGACTCTTTCGGCGAGTTCTAGTCTTGGCCTGCTTTACTGGATCGGTCTCCTCGGCGCAAGAATCGACCCAGCAGCTCGCCCACTTCCACCACGTACACCTAAACGTCACCGATCCGGCGGCGGCCATCGAATTTTACACATCCAAGTTCGACTGCGAGAAGGCCAAGTTTGCCGGGCTAGCCGACGCCGTGTGGACACAAAAGTCATGGCTGTTGTTTACCAAAATGGATGCGCCACCGAATTCAGAGATCACGTCCACGATCTGGCACATTGGTTGGGGCGCCGAGGACGTGAAGGCCACCTATCAGCGGCAGCTCGACAGCGGCACGAAGTTCGCCACGCCGATCACCGACATAAGCGACATTGGCGGCGGCACTGCTCAAGGGGTCTTCTTCTACGCCTATGTCGACGGGCCGGAGCACCAATTGATCGAACTGAATACAGCCAATCACCACCACTTCGGGCACATCCATCTGCTGAGTAAGGACCCGATCGCGGCCGGCGAATGGTACATCAAAGAGTTCGGACTCGCGAGGCGTGGCCGCGGCACGCCTTCACGGGAGCCTCAGTTTTACAGGGGTTATCAAATCGGGCCATCCATGTCGCTGATGATGGACAACGTGAACATCATCATTTTTCCGATGGAGTACGCCAAAAAAGAGTGGCCTGATCTGTGGAAGGACCGAGCGGATCTAGAATCGACCAAAGGGCACACGACCGACCATATCGGATTCGGCGTAGACAATCTCGATCAGACTCTCGAACGGTTGAAGAAAGACGGCACACTGGTGACGGAGGAGCCGCGTTCGGTGGCCGGCGGCAAGGTCAAGTTCGCTTTTATCGAAGGGCCGGACCATATACGGATCGAGCTGGTGGAGGGGCAAGCGCGGAAGGAGTAGAGGGTGGAATGGATCCGCCACCTGGTTGTTCAGCACAACCAAGTGGCGGGTTAATGCACAAAGGAGGCTAGGGTATTTGTGTGACCAGCCGATACGCCATCGCGGGTTCGGACGGATCGCCTAAGCCAGTCACAAGATCGTAACCGGGGCCGGCTGAAAATCCATTGTTTCCACTGATGACGTCGAAGTAACTGTAGTGATACAGGGAACTATTTCCTAAGCTGTAAAGTTCCGGGTTCAGAACGGCGAGTGATGATCCAAGCTTCGCCTTTCCGGCAGTCACTCGTGCCGTATCGACATCTGCGAGGAAACCCGCAAACATCGGAGTGGCCAAGCTGGTTCCTCCCACGAGGTAATAAAAACCGTCGTCAATGCTGAGGACCATTACGCCAGTATTTGGATCGGCGTCCAAGGCTACATCGGGTATCGAACGGGCGCCGAAATTGACACCATTTAAGGCTTGATACGGCGGCGTGGGTTCAAACACGCTAATTCCGCCGCCGCTTCCAGACCAACCGGTTTCGCTGATTCGATAACCCGCTGGAAGGGTATTTGGCGTCAGTGTGGTCCCGCCGACGGCCGTTACGAAGGGGCTGAATGCAGGGTATCCGCCCGGAGCGCCATTATCGCCGGTAGAGAACAGCACCGGGCCTCTTGCGGCGAGGAACATCGAATCACTCCCCGTTTCGCCTGCGAATTCGCCTCCGCCCCAGCTGTTAGACGTTACGTCAGCAACTGCCATCACGAAGGCCTCAGCATTAAACAGATCGGTGCCGGAATTGGACAGGGCTTCGACCAGGAAGATGTTAGCCTTGGGAGCCATGGCGTGAACCCACTCGATATCCAGCGATTCCTCGACGGACCAGCCTTGGGGCACGGCCGATCCCGGCACACCGAAAGGCGTCAATTTGGTGAAAGTGCCGTCGCCGCCAATGCCATCCAACTGGGGCAGCCCCGTATCGATTGAGAATTGATGAAGATCGGCGGCGGCACTGGGAAGGTCGTAAGCGTCAACGATGTAGACGTTCGTTCCGCTGCCGCCATTTGCATTTGCAATGAAATTTGTAGCAAGGACGTTCCGAATATCCGCGGGGCAATACCCGCCATGGCTATTGAAAAAGGCACATGGGGCCGAAACATTTGCGCTATTACTCGCAGGAAAAATAGAATAGGGACCTTCTTTGATCCAAACGTGGGGTCGCGCTGTCCCCGGCGCGGCTGGTGGTGGAACCGCTGGATAGGCAGTTTGTGCGTGGAGCATTTGCCCGAAAAGACCTACGGCGGCCGTCGATAATAGGAGCTTGGAGGATTTCAAGAGCTTCATGGATTTTCTCCTTCGGAATCTAAACTACGCCGGCCTTGCGCCGCGCTTGATAAATAACGATCCCGGCTAAAAGAGCTAGGGGGAAGAACAGCAGCTTGGGTTCAGGAGTCGCTGTTGTTGGAGTGGCGATAAGGGAAACGTTATCCACACCCACGTTCAGGGGGGCGGTTGAATCGGACTCCAGAAACCGGAGTTGATAGGTGTCGCCGGCGGTCAGGTCACCTGTGATGTCGAGGCTAGAGTGAACATAAGGGTTAGGGTTTCCGCCCACAACCTGGGTGTCCGCGTGGTAGAAAACATCAAGAGCCGGGCCAAGTATTGGGTCTGCAGCGCCGGCTATCAGGTCAGCCTCTCCGCCGAACTGCGGGCCAGCCCCGTTAAAGGACGCCCAATCGTTGACGAACATGTCGAACGACAATGCATAGTCCGTGTTCGCGGCGGCTGTAAAGGACTGGGTGATAACGTGGGTTCCGGGTCCGAACTGATCGCTGACGGCGTAGAAGGATCCACTCGCCGGCCCTACCGTTGGGTTACCAGTAAGCGGTGTGCCTGTTCCGCTAACGACGAAGAAAGATCCAGGGCCGCCCACGTCACTGACTGTCCATCCGGCGAAGTTCCCGGTTTCGAACCCGCCGTTCGTGATTACTTCACTGGCGCTCGCGGTGAACGCGAGCGAAAGAACACAAATAGCTGCAAAGACTTTATACATAGTCATTCCTCCGTAGTAGTAGACAAAGATCCACGCGAACTCTCTGATGAGTCTTCATACGATTGCTTTGTAGTACGATAACCCGGTTGTGAAGCTAAAGCAATACTAGGAGCTCAATTCTAGACCCATTCGGTACTAGTACCGAAGCGATATGTCTGGGGCAGCGAGCTGAAAAGCGTTAGGAACGCTAAATTGATTGCTTGACGAAGTGGGCCACTTTGTGGCCGCCTTCCTCGGTGTAGTAGACGGTCACTTTTCCGGATTTTTCGACACCTTTACCGGTGTCCTTGGCGGCGCGGTCGGCAAGTCGATAAGTGGCCTCGGCGCCGTCGGCGGTCTTGATAGCGACAGTTTTGGCGCCTCGATCGATATGGGAGATGGTGCCCTCGGTCACCTTCATGCCGTCCTTGCCAATGTGGTCGACCTCTTCGGCCGTTTCTTTGCCGCCCTTGGCTGTGTAATGCACCGCGACCTCGCTGCCTTCCTTCAGACCGTTAAACGCGTCTTTCGACCCCTTGGCAGTCGCCTCGGCGCCGTGAACCACCGTTCGGCCCAAGAAATGGAAAGTATGCTCGGCGCCGTCGGCCGTCTTCACGACGACAGTTTTGGCGCCGGAATCGACCTTCTTCACCGTGCCATCGACGGCGCTTGCGACGTCCTGAGCGGCCAAGGCACCTAGACCGAGTACCAAGTACGCCATCCCACCATATAGACGAGTCATGATTGTCTCCTTTCCGGCGATTTTAGCAGGTAGCACCATCACATTTCGTGAAAGGCAATTTCGAGGGTGATTCTCACGGCCACCGGCTTGCCGTCCTTTTGAGCGGGAGCGAACCGCCATTGCTCGACCGCCGCGACGGCGCTTTGGTCAACGTCCTTGTCGAGCCCCTTGAGGACATGCACGTCTCTGGGCATCCCTTTCGAGCTGACCACCAGCGCAATTGTGACCGAGCCAACCACGCGCACGCCACGGGCCGTGGAAGGACGCGGAGCGGCTTGCTTGATAATTCGCGGCGGGACCACGCCTGGGCCCAGGTCGTATACCTCTTCGGTCTGATCTCCATCATCGCCTTTGCTTTGAGCCTGCAAACCGGCAACGCCATGCAACAGCAGGACGCAGGCGAGCGCCGGCTCAAGGGCTCGGGCGAAAACGCCTCGCTGCGCCATCACGCTCGTCTCCCATCGGCAAAAACAAGATGCGTGGAAAGACGCGGCGGGGAGCATCGCGGTTACAACGGATATAGCCGCGATTACAAAGAGCTTTAGTGACGCAGTGGAAACGCGTCTCGCAAGCCATCCAGGAAAGCCTCCACCAAATCATGCGGAAAACTTTCGAAACCGCTGAAGAACCGGCCGGGATGCAGGCCACCGCCGGGGCGGGACAGGGAGATCAACTCCAGTTCGACATAGAGTCCGTCGTCTGTCTGATGAAGGCGATAGTAGAAATTCAGGCGATACAGATATCCGGCCGCATCTTCGGCGGAGCGCTCCTGGTCATAGGTGGACTTCTTGTTGGGATGCGCAACTTCCGCAATGTGAGTGGACCGGCACACGATGGACGCCCGGGTTGGATCGACAGACTTATAAAGAGCGGACAATTGGGTGTTCAACACGATGGGCGTTACCTGCCGTTTGTTCAAACGGAGAAAGGCATCGAAGTGGTCTCCATCGCGTTTGACCAGCTTGGATTCGATAATCTGCTGCTTGAAATAATTCTTGTAATCGGCAAAGTTGAGCAGGAAGTCTCGTACGCGATCGACAGTCTCGCGCTCCAGGAAAATGTCGGCGATCCAATCTTGCAGCAGTCCATCCGGGATGTCGATTTCACGGCCCTGATCCAGCGTTTTTTTCGGCTCGATTACGTTCTGGCCCAGCCAGACCAGCGTTTTCTGTTTAGCATTCGTCTCCAGCAACAAAAAATCGGAGCCGGTACGCTTATCGATCCCCTCCTCGGTCAGTTTCACGTAATGATCGAAGGCCGCGGCCGTCTCCGGCTTGAGGTCGGCCGCGTGGGCGAAGGATAGCGCGCAGACGATCGGCGCCAGGCGAAGCAACGAGTTCACGCTACCAGGATAAGACCTTCGAGCTACGACCGGCCCAGATGGGGCTGGGCGGCTTGGTAGAGAGACTGAATTCTGAAGGCGGCGGAATTGCGGTTCTTGAGGATTCGGCCCGCCCATGGAAGTTTTTTGTCGGCGTCGAAATCCCGGCCGAAAACGATCATCAGATCGATGAACTTACAAACATCGCGCTCGGAGGTTATTTTGTAACCGGAAGCGCGCTTGATCCCATGCTGGATCAGCTGCAGTAACTGTGGCTCTGGGAGCGCCCCGCATTGCTTCGGAAAAAACTGCTTCAAATGGGCGATCATCCGCTCCTCGAACTTCTGAAGCTCAGCCCGGGAAAAGGCCGCAATCTGCGCCTGCCGCATCGCCAGCAACCCTGGCCGGCGGGGAGCGTCGGGGCGCAGGACGTCGTCTCTTCGCAGCTCCAGAGACAAGCCTTGTTGCGCGGCGCCGGGGGCAAGAGAGAGTGTCCGCTGCGACAGCTTGCCGCCGTCGAAATAAAACCCCAGCATGCTTCCGGGAGTTTTGTCATCGGCCCAAAAACAGCGGATTGGACCGAAGACGGCGTTCAGCTCGTCAGCGTTGCAGGTTGGCAGATAAACTCGCAGTACGCGCGGATCGTAGTAACGAAACACCAGGCGCTGGCCCCGCGGATCGCGCACAACCAGGAAGTGACGCAGGTGCCGCCGCAATCTGTCGAGGCGTAGATCGCATCTGAGGAAGATACCCCAACTATTGCCCTCAGCTCGTTCGAGGAACCGCCGCGTAGATCTGTCCTGGTATTCGAGTTGAACCAGATAGGGGGCGGCGATCTCCAATGCCGGCGGCAAGGCTCCGGCGTAGAGGCAGGAATGTTCCAGGCCGCACTCGAGCAGCATCCGGAAGATTGTCCTGTCGCGGGCAGCGTCGACAATCATCCAAATATCCCGCCTCTCGCCCCCAGGCCAGAGGATCGCTTCCATTGCGGTCACTGATTGGCTAGTCATCACTAAGATTGCGCGCCGACCGGCGCACTCTGTTGTTGCTTCTGTCATTCCGGACAGAACGGCTTTCCACTGCCCGCCGCGGCGGCCAATGCGGCTGCTTGCGCGGGACCGTCGATACCGGAAAAAGTCGGCGGGTCGGTTATGGGCGCTGCGCCAGCCGGGGGCGCCTTTCGAGGGGAGGGCGCAAACTTTACCGTTTCGATTTCCCCAGGGTTCCCGCTTGGTGGAGTTTGATCGAACAGGGGATGAATGTGTAAGCGGTTGGAAATCAGCAGCCCGACAATATGATCGATTACGGCTTCATCGGACAGCTGGGAGAACTGCCGGGCACTGTGTTCTTGCGACAAGAGGGTTCGCATCGAACGCATTTTGAAATCGTCCCCCTTGAACCGCTGGAGCCATTGAAAAGCGGAATATTGATCTCTCAGAATTACGACTCTATTAGGACGACGGAGGCAGTCGAACTCCCGACAGAATTCCCAGTCGTGAACCCAGAGCATTGCTGGTGATTTTACCTCGAAAAGGAAGCCCGTGCGTTAACCGGCTAGATTCTTAACAACGGCCTGATACAATATAACCTCATAGATATGCGGAGGGTTCGGTTAGAGCAGCTTTCACAGGAGGGGACCGCAAGCTGGTGAGCGGGTCAAAGCTAAATGTCTCCTGGCCCGACTCCGGACCCCACTCAGACGCAGGGTTTGAACGCAGCAGGGAACGACGCCGACTCTAACTTCGGTTCGGGAAATGTAGGCGAGCCAGTCACGTCGTGCGGCGGGACGCCAGCCCCGACTCCCGCGCCAACGCCGGCTCCGACTCCAACGCCCACGCCGGCTCCTACGCCAACCCCCACACCCACGCCGACTCCGACCCCGACGCCGGCACCAACGCCCACGCCGACTCCTACACCGACTCCGACGCCAACACCAACACCGACTCCACCCCCGGTTGACATCTGGGTTCGCGTAGCCTTGACGCCGACTGCTGCCCCGAACGAGCCCGGAAGCCTGCGGCTCGTTCATGCAGGGGGTGGATATGATCGAACGCTCCCGATCGCCAGCAACTTCACGCCCAACGGCGACCAGATCGATGTACTCTTCAAGACCGTCCCGCAGACCGATCACTATTCCCTCACATATATCGGAGGCGATGGACACGTCTGGACGATTTTCCAGGACGTTCCGTTCACCAGTCTCAAGGATTATTCACCACCTGCGCAGCCTCGTGCTGGCGTGCCCAGACCGGCGAATAAGAACTGAGGGACAGCGAATGTTAATGTCTGATGATGATCTATTTATGAACAAAGGAAAACGGAAGGTTCAAATAGCTACTCACGGCTCACACAGAGTGTCTCGATGTCCCCGGGGCAGACGAAGTCACTCAAGGGGAGGAATGCCATGAGCAACTGCATTGGGTTTATATATGGCATGGCGACAAGCTCTTCTGATGGAGCGCCAATTCCCAACGTCGATGTCACTCTCAATTTTGTTCAAGAAGCCGAGGGCTACGAATTGAAAACAGGTGGAAATGACGATCTGACTGCTTATGTTCCTCGTGTTACGACGACGGCAACAGGGGGCTATGTATTACCCTTTTATTGGGCGGCGGAAAAGGTTCCTGGTTCGATCGCATCGGCTCTTGCAATGCTGTATTACAGCGACAATTCTTATACCGCCAATAACCAACACGGATCAGTGACCGTGGCTCCAGACGCATCTAAGATTTTGGGAAGACTCACCGGAAAGGTTGCCCCAGTTCCCACCACTGGCGGTGGTGCAGCAGACCTGTTTCTCAAGTTTTTCTTTGCGGTGACACCTGATTTGAAGGGGATGAACATCCTGAAGCAAATGGTTTCAGACTTCAAATCTTTCGAAACGGAGCAACAGGCGTGCGTTAGCAGAATCGATTTTTCATTTTACCTGCCGCCCAAGGTGCAGGCAGTGGGCGTCCGCACCGGATGATCGCGCTGTTTAGGTCAGCTGGTCGTCGCGCGGCCCGTGGTCCACTACCGCGTTTGCCCGGCAGCCATACCGAAGCTCTGGAACAAACCGGCATGCTTGCTGCGGAGGTACCCTCGGAGTTCGGGCTCCATCATTTTCGCGGTCGCGGTCAGATTTCCGCTATGCTGGCGATAGAAGAAGTGATTGCCGTGCAGCCCCTCGATTCGTGCGCCCGCGGCTGCCGCCCGGATCCAGAATTCGTAATCCATCCAGCACGGCATGTCTTCATCGATGCCACCGGCCTGTGACCATAGCTCTCGCCGGAAAGCCGCGCAGTAGTGCACCGAATTGCGATCCAGAAGCATCCGCAAAGTGGTCGATTCCGGGACAATCCAGCGATCCTCGATAGCACCGAAAAGATTGGCGTCGGGATTGACGATGTCGGCGCCGTTCATGAGGACTCGAGCGGCTTCGAAGAGATAATTCGGGCCAATGCGGTCGTCCGCATCGAGCAACACCACGAATGTGCTTTCCATGGCTTCGATCCCACGATTGCGCGAGAATCCCGGACCCCGTTTGGTATCGTTCCGCAGGCACTTGACGTTGGGGTAAAGCCGGGCGAAATCGGCAGCCACCTCGGAGGTTTCATCGCTCGAAGCATCATCCACGATGTGGATTTCGAAATCGGCGTCATTGGCCAGCACGGACTCCACGGCGTCGGCCAGGTATCGCCCGTAGTTATAACAGGGAATCACCACGTTCCAGGGGAGCGCGGAACCATTTTTCAGCCGCAGTAGCCGCAAGGCCTGGCTGGTCGCGCGTGCCGCCAACTGCTGATGGTGCGCATCCCGCCAAAGCGCGACGCCCGGCGTTGAATGACCATCCAGGTGTTCGATATCGCCGGCCACGGCGTTGTGTTTTCGACCGAGCAGCAATGTAAAGAACTTGTCCGCCTCGCGGCGGAACAACGCATCTTGGCGCACGGACGCCGGCACGTCGTCCAGCACGGACAGCCACTCTTGGCGGAAGAATGCGCCCCAACCCACTAGAGCCGCCTGGGCGTTGCCGTAAACCTGCCGGCGCCGCTGGGCCCAGTGGGTCGGCGCCAGAGCGTGCGCGATCGAGGCGGGGCCGCGCAAAAACTGGCGATACAGGCCGGCTATATCGTGGTTGAGAGCATCGTCATCCTGCACATATACAACCGGGTTGCGCGCTTGAGCCGCGCACAAAAACCTGCCGTAACAGCTCTGGTTCTCCGAGGATTCAAGAACTCGTAGGTTACTGTCTGAGAGCTCCAAGCGGAGGTCGGGGTTGTTGTTCCAAATCAGAATTTCGTCGATGAATTCGAGGCGGCGCAGCGTCCGCACGATGGCCGGCAGGTTTTCGGGACGTTTCCACGACAGCAGGCAAGCGGTCACGGGACCGCCGCCGGGCACGGACACTTTCACGGAGCTGGATTGATGATCTGGCGAACGGGGCGGAACCGGCGCGGAGAGGTCGCATCGAAGTTCCCGTTCGAACTTGCGGAAGAACCATTCGTCATCGAACCGGCGCGCCTTTCGCATTTTGGAGACTCGCGCGCCGAGATCACCGGCCAGCAACCGGGCGCTGGCGGCAGCGAATTCGTCATATTGCTTGAGCCGCCCCACCACCTTATGCAATCGTTCCGATCCGAAGTGAACAGTCGCCAGCCGCAACCGGTTATGCAGCACGGGTTCCCATTTCACTTCATAGGGAAACTGGGCGCGGAAGGCGTGCTCCACTTCTACCTGCGGCGCCAGCCAACACTCGTAACCGAGCGTCCACAGGCGGACGCTCAGCTCGGCGTCCTCGGCTCCCCACAGCACCATACCGGAGTCGAAGCCGCCGATCTCGCGGAAAAGGTCGCGGCGCAGGGCCAAGAAGCAACCGCACAGTAGAGGCGCAGGATAAGGTTCGCTGCTCTGCTGGTGGAGCCATTCCACGGCAAGGGTGGCATCGCGGAATTTCTGGCCATAGCCCGTGCTTCCCTCGGCCGCGGGGCGCATCATGCTTATGGCCGGGGCAACAGCGCCGACTTCCGGGCGGTGAAGCACGTCCAGCAACGGGTCGCCCCAATCCGCGGGAACCTGGACGTGCGCGTCGCTGAAGACCAGCACGTCGCCATGGGCGTGTTCGGCGCCGAAGTTGCGCGCCCGCGCAACACCCAACCGTTCGGTGGGACGGAGTAGCGTGACGCCATCGCAGGCGTTATTCAAAAAGTCGGCGCTGCCATCGGTGGAACCATCATCCACGACTACGATCTCGCCGTCGCCAGGCAAACGGGCGAGATGATTGTCGACGGTGCGGCGCAGTAATTCACCCTCGTTCAGGCTGGTGATCACGATGCTCACGCGCGTCATACGGCGATCTCGAACTTCCGGCAGAACCAATCCGCATCGTACACTCGATGGGCGCGTAGCGCGCTATACCGCGTCCAGATGTCGCTCAGAAGGAGAGCGCCGGCTGCATCTCGAAAGGACGGCTTGGTGCGAAGAGCCGCCACGATGCGCTGCAGCCGTTCGCCCTCAAAGTGCAGCACAGCGGTTCGCAGGCGGTTGTACAGATAGTCGGACCAGCCCGGCGAAAATGGCTCCTTCTTGAACCAATGCGCCACTTCGGCCTTTGGAACCATGATGACAGGATACCCGAGAAGCCACGAGCGGATACACATCTCCACGTCTTCCATTCCGTAGCTGCGCATGGCGTCGAACTTGCCCACCGATTCGAAGAAACGACGGCTCATGACCATCGAAGCGCATCCCACCAGCGGGACCGGATAAGGATCATCGCCTTTTTGGCCCAGCCATGCCACGCCCAATTCACGGTCGCTGATCGTCAAGCCAAATGTAGTGGTGCGCGCATCTTCCGCGCTGCTGATCCGTGGCCCGACAATACCGCCGTCGTGTTTGGCGAGCTCCGCCAGCAGCGTTTCCAACCATCCGCGCCGGGGAATGCAATGCCCGTCCATGAAGACCAGCACGGGCGCGGTCGCGCGATCGGCGCCGAGGTTGCGGGCCGGCGCTACGCCGTGACGCTTCGCCAGGTCGATCAACACCACGTTGGGGAATCGCGGTGGATCGGCGCGCAGAAAATTGCAGCAAGCATCGGTGCTCGCGTCATTCACCACAATTGCTTCATAGGGCACATCGGTAGAGTCGCGGATGGCTGCGAGGGTTTCTGAGAGCCTGCGGCCTTCGTTGTAGACCGGAAGAACGAGGGAGACTTCGGGCAGGAGTTGAGCCACAGACTGACTGATTATTATGCCACGCCGGCGCGGTTATCAAAGCGCGGCTTGACCTCGCTCAACCCAGAAGAGTAGCATCAGGCCTGATCGGGTTGCAGGATGTTATCTATAAATCGCCGTGGTTTCCTGACTGCTCTGGCTACGTCGCGGTGCGCTTTGCGAGGCGCGAGCTCACCTTCCGCTCGAATCACGCGCATCCGCGTCTCCATCCTGGAGGGCCGCTTTCACAAGCAAGTGGCCATGAATGCGTACGACAAGGCTCCGAAGGGCGGGACCTACGCCCATCCTTTGTTGCGTATCGAAACGGATCAGGGTGTCGAGGGGATCGGCGCCGGCACTTACAGGATGAACCTGGACGATTATGTGGCGGAGCTGCAGCCGTTGATCGGCAAGAACCCGCTGGAGTTGTACGAGATGACTGGCGGCAAGGTGGTCCGGCCGTCCCAGTGGTTCGCGGGATTGCACGCCAAGGCGCAGTATCTCGATGGTCCGCTGCTGGATCTGATCGGCAAGTTGACCAGCAAGCCGGTCTGGGCGCTGCTTGGCGATTCCGCGCGCGACAGCGTCCAGTGCTATGACGGCACACTCTATTTCGCCGACGTCACGCGGCCCGAGCGAGGTGTTGCGGCCGTGGTTGATGAAGCGGAAGAAGCCGTACGCGCTGGATTCAAGGCGCTGAAACTGAAGCTGGGACGCGGGTCGAAGTGGATGGAACGCGCCGCCGGAGACGCGCGCGACATCGCTGTGATCCATGCGGTTCGCAAAGCGGTGGGCCCGAATATTATCGTGATGGGCGACGCTAATAATGGCTACGAAGGGCAATTCGATGGGCTGTGGCGGATGCTGTCCGAGACGAGGGACGACAACCTACACTGGGTCGAGGAACCGTTCCCGGAGACGGTCGAAGGTTATGGCCGGCTGAAAGACAAATTCGCCGAAGCCAAAATGAGGACGTTGATCGCTGACGGCGAGAACTTCCGTCATGCCGGCGAGTTCGAGCGGTATCTACATCCCCGCCGGCTGATGGACGTGCTGCAGCTTGATACGCGTAGCGGCGGTCTCATCGCCAATCGGGAAGTGGCGCGTATGGGCGAAGCCGTGGGAGCGGTGACGATCCCGCACAATTGGGGGTCGCAGATCGGACACTTGATGGGTTTGCAGCTCGCGAAAGCGCTGCCGGGCGTGCCTTGGGCTGAAGATGACCGGTCCAGTTGCGATGTCATTGTGCCGGCCGGATACTCTTTAGGAAAAGGGATGCAAGTGGTCTCTAACGAGCCCGGGTTAGGCATTCATATTGACGCGAAGGTCTACGAACGGCAGTCGAAACCGGCTGAGCGGGTGATTTCGTAGGAGCATGGTTTCATAGCCGACATGATTGCGCGGAGAGATTTCCTTAAGCAGGCGGCTATTGGCGCCGCGGCTCAGTCAGTGGTTCACGCGGCTGATGCGAACACCATCGTACTCGATCCCAAACCCTTGTTCGACATCTCTCCGCATCTGTATATGCAATTCATGGAACCGCTCGGCGCCACCGACAGCGCGGTGGATGCCTCATGGGATTGGGATGCGGATGACTGGCGCAAAGATTTTGTCGATGTCGCCCGGGACCTTTCGCCGGATGTGTTGCGATTCGGCGGGCTTTTCAGCCGTTATTACCATTGGCGCGAGGGCGTTGGACCGGTTTCGAAACGTCCCGCGATGCGCAACTACGTTTGGGGAGGCAATGAAACCAACCGTGTCGGAACGCACGAGTTCGTCGACTTTTGCCGGCGGGTGGGAGCGGCGCCCTTATACTGCGTCAATTTTCTGAGCGATGGCGAAGCACGTTACCGAAGCACGCGTGAAGGCAACCGCAGCGGCGACGCGCGCGAAGCGGCCGATTGGGTTTCCTATGCGAATGATCCGGATAATCGGGAACGCAAGACGAACGGAGCCGCCGAGCCGCTCAATATCAAGCTGTGGCAGATCGGCAACGAGACCTCGTACGGGACCGCGACGTTTTCAAAGGACGACTCCATCGCCCACACCATTGAGTTTGGGAAAGCGATGAAAGAGCGCGACCGCTCCATCCAGTTGATCGGCTGGGGAGACCGGGGCCGCGGACCGGGAGCGCAGTTGTGGGCAGGCGATCTGGTGAAACAGGCCGGCGAATATCTCGACTTGGTCGCGATCCACATGATGGGACAGAGCCCGAAACGGCCGGACACGGTGCTCAAAGGATTGCGGTACGAGAAAGAGCCGGAGCGCGCCTGGAACGAATTACTGGAACTGTCGAATGTGGTCGAGAAACGGGTCAGCGAACTGGAGGAAGCGACCGTGGCTGTGGGCTCGAGCGCCGGGATCGCCATTACGGAAGGCCATCTCAGCTTGTCGCCACCCAACGCGAATCCGATCCTGCGAGAGTGGCTCTCGGCGGTTTACCATGCCCGCTCGTTGAATATCTACCAGCGCCACGGCGCGCGGGTGAAGATCGCGACCGCGGCGGACTTTCAGGGCAATCGTTGGACGAATATGGCCGTGATGCTGCCCACGCCCCGGGGCGCCAGTTACTTGATGCCAGTGGGATCGGTCGCGCGTCTTTTCAAAAGACACAACGGGAAGCAGGCGGTGGCCGTGAAATCTGCCCCGTCGGGTTTGGATATCGCTTGCAGCCGTACGGGTGGCAAATACTACTTGCACGTCGCCAGCCTGGAGTACTCGAAATCCGTGACCGCCAGTTTCGCCGTTGCCGGAGCGAACGTGACATCCGGCCGCGTTTTCGCAATCGAGCCGGAGGATCTGCGCACTTACGTTGACCAGGATCAGCCGGACGTATTCAAACCCAAGGAAGCCGCGCTGCCGTCGAGTCCGGCGCCGCGGTGGCGTTTCGCGCCGGGTTCGGTGTGCGCGATTGAGCTGGACGCCGCGTGATAAAACATAGACTCCGCGTGATCGCTCTGGCTGCCTGCAATATGCCGTACCCAGGCTGATAACGCCAACGGCAGCCCCTGCCGCTCGAATCCCCGGTCTGCTAGAGTTTCTGGTGGAACCCGACAACCTCCGCGGGACTTGGCATCCGCGGCGAAGAGAACCGAGGCTGCTGTCATGACTAATCTCAAACCCGTGGACGTCGCCATCATCGGCGGGGGCTGGACCGGCCTTTTGATGGCCAAGGAAATTACCGCGAAGACATCGCAATCCGTCACCGTCTTCGAGCGTGGCGGCCCACGCAAAACCGCGGACTACGCGGCCACGATGGACGAACTCGACTACAACATCCGGCTGCGCCTGATGCAAAACATCGCCGAGGAAACCATCACGCACCGGCATTCGTTGAAGGACTCGGCGGTTCCAGTGCGCCAGTACGGTTCCTTCCTCCCCGGCACCGGCGTCGGCGGCGCGGGCGAGCATTGGGGCGGAGCGTCCTTCCGCTTCCTGCCGGATTTGTTCACGCTGCGCTCGCACCTTACACAGAAACATGGAGCCGCCAAGCTGCCCGAGGACCTGGCGGTTCAGGATTGGGGCGTCACTTATGACGAACTCGAACCGCTGTACTGGAAATCCGAGCAGTTGATGGGCATCAGCGGCAAGGCCGGCAATCTGCGCGGCTCGAAAATCGATGGCGGCAACGTGTTCGAAGGGCAGCGCCAGCAGGAGTACCCGACGCCGCCGCTGAAGCGCTCATACGCGAGCAGCATGTTTGAAGATGCGGTGCGCAAGCTGGGCTATCATCCCTATCCCACGCCCGCCGCCAACTTGAGTGAAGCATACAAAAATCCGGATGGCGTCACGCGCGCCGGATGCGCCTACTGCGGCCATTGCCAGCGCTACGGTTGCATGATCGGCGCCAAGGCCCAGCCTACGAACACGCTGATGCCGGTGCTCGCCCAGCGCAAGAATTTCCAGTTGCGCACGGGAAGCTGGGTCCGGCGCATCATCCATAAGGACGGCCGTGCCACCGGTATCCAGTTCACCGACGCGAGCGGAGAAGAATTTTTCCAGCCGGCCGCCACCGTCGTCCTGGCGTCATTCACGTTGAATAACACGCGGCTGCTGGCGCTTTCGAAGATCGGCGCGCAATATGATCCGGTCACGCGCAAAGGCACGCTAGGCCGCAATCTCACGCACCAGGTCGGCGCCAACACGCGCCTATTTTTCGATAAGCCCCTCAACGCGTTCATGGGAGCCGGCGAGCTCGGCACGCGCATCTCGGATTTTGACGGCGACATTGGACTCACCGGCGCCGAAGACAGGCTTTTGCGCGTCGGCATGATTGCCGTCAGCAGCAGTGGCGACAGCCCCATCGGGTCTTTTGGCAGCATGCCGCGGGGCGCGAGCAAATCCAACTGGGGATCGGAGTGGAAGAAGGCTTCGCTGAAATGGAAGGATCACTCCGCCGGCATCGGCATGTCAGGCGAGCATCTTTCCTATCGTCAGAACTATATGGACCTCGATCCAACCTATACCGACAAGTTCGGCGATCCACTGCTGCGCTTCACGCTGGATTGGACCGATCACGAGTTCAAGCAGCGCGAGTTCGGCGTGCAGATCCAGGCCAAGATAGCGCGCGAGATGGGCGCCCGATTCGACGAAGGGCCGCTGCCCCGCGCCCCTTATAACGTGATCAATTACCAGTCCACGCACATCCAGGGTGGCGCCATCATGGGATCGTCTCCCGATAACAGTGTCGTGAACCGCTACCTGCAGCATTGGAACGTTCCCAATCTGTTTGTAGTGGGAGCCTCCGCTTTCCCCCAAAATGCCGCGCAAAATCCAACCCTGACCGCGATGGCGGTGACCTTATTCGCATCGGAAGCCATGATAGACCGGTATTTCAAGCATCCGGAGAAACTGATATGAGACGTCGAGAGTTCCTGATTGTTCCAGCAGCCTCCCTGGGTGGCACGCTGCTCTATACGTTGGCCGGTGAGCCGTTCCGTTTGCAGGCGCAAACCGCGCGCAAAGACGGCACGCTGAAAGTGCCGCTGCGTTTCTTCACGGCCCAGGAGGCGCGCGTGGTCACTGCCGCTTGCGAGCGGATTTTTCCAAGCGATGATTCCGGTCCTGGGGCCACCGAAGCCGCTGTCGTGATCTTCATCGATCGTCAACTCGCCGGGCCCTATGGCCGCGACAAATATCGTTACACGAAGGGGCCCTGGGTCGAATCCGTGCCCGAACATGGTTACCAGGGCAAAGAAAATCCGCAGGAGATTTATCGCCAGGGCATCCAGGATCTCGGCGACTTCGCCAGCCTGCCGGCCGACGAACAGGACAAGAAGCTGAAGGCCATCGAGCGTACGCGTTTTTTCCAACTCCTACGCACTCACGCGATCGAAGGTATGTTCTGCGACCCCATGCACGGCGGCAATGCCGGCCTGATCGGTTGGCAATTGATCGGCTATCCCGGCCCCCAGATGAGCTACCGCGATGAGATCGATAAGCACTTCGGGCAGCCCTGGCGGCCTAAGCCGGCCAGTCTGGAACAGATTACAGGGCGGCCCGGTAAGCCTTGGGAAGACGAGAAGGGCTAGGACATTATGGATTCGATAACTCGCCGCCAGGCACTTGCCTTTATAACTGGAATGCTCGCCCGAGCAGCCGATCGTCTGCCGAAGAATCAGAATGTGAAATGGGCGCTGGGCTCAAATCTTTGGAACTTTTTTCCGCGCGTTCCCTTCACCGACATACTCGATGTGATGAAAGATACCGGGTTTATCGGGATTCGCCTGACCCAGTTTCCCCAGATTCTCAAGACCTACGACATCACCTCAGCTCAGATGCAGAAGGAAGCCTCGAAGCGAGGATGCCAGATCATCACCATCTCCTTCAATGGACCGGCGCACGATCCGGCGCGCCGCGGCGAAGTCGTCGCATCCGCCAAGACAGCCATGACCTTCCTCAAAGATTTCGGAGCGAATCACTTGGTGGTCTTTCCTCCGAACCGCGTCAATTTAACCGGTGAGCCGGCGTTCAAGGCCATGTGCCAGAGCTTCGATGATATCGGCGCTGCGGCTCGTGAAATGGGTTTCTATGCCGGCCTGCACAACCACATGGGCGAAATGGTGCAGAACCCTGACGAGATCGATCGCTGCATGGCCATGACCGACCCCAAGCTGTTTTACTTTTCGCCCGACACGGCCCATCTTCACTTGGCAGGCTGCGACGTTCCTCAAACGCTCGAAAAACACAAGCATCGGCTGATGATGGCCGACTACAAAGACGCCAAGCGGCTGGAAACGACCAAACCGGATTCGTTCGATCGCAACAGTATTTTCGATCTGGGCGACGGCGATATCGACTTCCCGGCCTGCCACCGGGTGCTAAAATCGATCGCGTTCAAAGGATGGCTGGTGGTTGATCTCGATATAGCGCGGCAAGGCCCGCGCGCCAGCTACGAGCGCTGCGGCAGGTACGTAGTGGAGAAATTAGATCGCGTGTATGCCTGACCTTTCCCGCCGGGCTTTACTGCAAGGCGCGGCCTTGGCGCCATTCCAGCAGCAGAGCGCTTACCGGATCATCGACCCGCATGTGCATGTTTGGAAGCACGATCCCAAGTATCCGTTTGCCGAAGGCGCTAAAGTGCCGGACCGCGACGCCACTCCTGAAATGCTGCTCGATCTGATGAAGGCCAACGGCGTTTCCAAAACCGTCATCATTCAGGTGATTCATTACAAGTACGACAACAGCTATTTGCGCGATGTCTTGAAGCGTTATCCGGGAACCTTCCAGGGTGTCAGCCGTGTGGATCCATTGAATCCCGATGCCCCGGATCACCTGTCGCGTCTGGTCGAACAGGGATTCCGAGGCGTTCGTTTAAGTCCGGCAGGCAACGCATCCGGCGATTGGATTCGCGGCCCGCTCATGCCGCCGCTTTGGAAGCGCTGCTCCGATCTGAAAGTTCCCATGACCGTACTGGCGCCAGTCGCGCGCATGCCCGACGTGGCCGCATTGCTCGAGAAACTGCCGGAGCTAACCGTTGTAATCGACCATATGGCCGATTGCCCAATCGATCAACCTGGCGAACTCGAGAAACTGATCGCCCTGCGCCGCTATCCGAAAGTGTTCGTCAAGATTTCGCACACCTGGTCAATTTCAAAGCAGCCCTATCCTTGGCTGGACGCTCAGGAATACGTGAAACGTCTGCATCAGGGCTATGGACCCCAGCGCCTCATGTGGGCCACCGACTGGCCGATCGTCGAAGGTTATTCGACCTATGCCAAAGCGCTGAGCGTAGTCCGGGACGACATGAAGTTCCTCAACGGAGACGACCGGCATTGGATGCTTAGCAAAACCATCCAGCGGGTGTGGCCGTTTCCCGGCTAACCTCCATGCACAGAGCGCGAAGCCGCTCTGAAGCCGTGGACTCGCGCTAGACTGGTCCCATGCTCCGATTTGCCGCATTCTTATGCTGCGCCACCTCGTTCGCTCAACCGCTTCCGATGGCCAGTCGCCCGGAGGACGTCGGGTTCTCGTCCAAACGTCTCGAAACCACCAAAGAAGTCCTGAAGGCGGACGTTGAAGCTAAGCGGTTGCCCGGCGCCGTGCTGCTGATGGCGCGCAATGGCAAGATCGCTTTCTACGATGTCGCGGGCTATCAGGACCGCGCCACGCAGACGCCAATGAAAAAGGACTCTATCTTCCGAGTCGCTTCTATGTCGAAGCCGATCACCACGGTTGCCGCAATGATACTGGCCGAGGAAAACAAGCTGGATGTCGGCGCACCCGTGGCGCAATACCTTCCGGAGTTCAAGGACGTCAAAGTTGGCCCGGACGGAGCGTCGCCGAAGCGCCCCATGACTGTTCAGGATCTGATGCGTCACACCTCGGGCTTGACCTACGGTTTGTTTGGAAACTCGCCGGTCGACCAGATGTATCGAAAGGCGAACATCTTCGCCGCCAAGTCTCTCGACGAGATGGTAAAGCTCATCGCCGGCATGCCGTTGCTGCATCAGCCCGGCGAATTCTGGGAATACAGCGTTTCGACGGATGTCCTCGGCCGCGTGGTGGAAGTGGTGAGCGGGATGGACCTCGATAGCTTTGTGCGAGAACGAGTCACCGGTCCGCTGAAGATGAACGACACCGGCTTCTGGGTTAAACCTGAGGCGGTTTCTCGCCTTGCAAAACCCGATGGTCCAGCGAACGCCCCTTTCGAAAGCGCAACGCAGAAGCCTAATATATTTTCGGGCGGCGGTGGCATGTTATCCACTGCGGGCGACTACGCGCGTTTCTGCCAGATGCTGCTCAATGGCGGGGAACTCGATGGCGCACGCATTCTGGCGCCGAAAACTATCGCGCTGATGACGTCCGACCAATTGGCGGCCAACGTGGAGCGCCACACCCCCGTCGCTATGGCGCTCGGGTCCTTTGGTCCGGCTCCGGAAATGGGCACCAGCTTCGGCCTGGGCTTCGCCGTTCGTGTCGATGCCGGCCGCAATCCGATGCCTGGTTCAGTCGGCGACTTCTCCTGGGGCGGGATTACCGGCACGCTGTTCTGGGTTGATCCGCAAACAAAGGTCGTGGCTGTACTGATGGCCCAGACTCAGCAAACCATGCTCACCGTCATCTGGCGACAAGCACGAACGATGGTCTATCAGGCCATGACGAACTAGGGAAGGTGGCGCAGTTTTCCAGCACGATTTGCCCCTCGTCCCAGCGTGGCGGATAGCTTTTGAAATAGGATGGATTCAATGGACCAAGTGCTCCAAAGACTGAGAACGAGATGCGCCTTAACGGCCATGTTGGCCATCGGAGTCGTGCCGCTGGCCGGACAGGCTTATCGCGCGCCGCGCACATCCGACGGGAAACCCGACCTGAATGGAATCTGGCAGTCGCTGAATGAAGCCAATTACGATCTCGAAGGTCACATGGCGCGTCCGGCGTTAGCCCTTCGACCCGGGCCTCATGGTCCGGTGCCAACTGCCGCG
>Ga0210386_10000861_pt1 | contig 27788 bp, 33 predicted proteins | sample IncBWH32OmetaG_FD_160091 | JGI IMG/M metagenome (GOLD analysis project Ga0210386, IMG submission 160091) | Forest soil microbial communities from Barre Woods Harvard Forest LTER site, Petersham, Massachusetts, United States - Inc-BW-H-32-O ...
GGGTAGAAGACGAGGGTCGCGGTGATGCTCTCTCCTGTTCGATACGCGCCTTTTGTCTGGCCCGAAGCGACGGGAACAAAGTCGAGAAGCACCGCAGTCCGTGGACCCTCCGTCGGTTCTTCACGCCACAGCCAGGTTTCGAGCCGCCGCAATTTGTCCGGCTGCACTTCACTCACAGTGCCGACTACCCGCCAGGATCCCGAAACACACAACGCACCTTCTTCACTCAGCAACGACTCGCGCGGCTGCCTCCAGCCAACCTCACGGCGAACATCGGCGCGCATCTCGATGCTGAGGCTTTCCTGACGGCGATAGGCCTCGGCGATCAGATGAAGCTGTCCCAATTGCTCAACCGCCGCTATCGGCCGCGCATGTTCCGGAAGGCTGTAGATGCGGTTGGGCAGACCATCGAGTCGCGTTGCCAGCCCCGGCGCCTTCGCATCCACGAGCCTCTGCGCAATGGATCGGCATGATTTTCCGGCATGACTGGCGAACCCGGCGAGGCCTGCTTCGGCCTGATCGATCAACCATGTGTCGAGGTCATCGAGTCCCGCACGAATCGCATCTTCACGTTCGCGACGTGCACGATCACGCGCTGCTGCTGCCCGCGCTTCAGCTTTTGGATCGACTTCGTCGAGTTGCTGTGAGGAAGCCTGAGCCAGGTTCTTAGGTTGAGGAGTTTCATCCTTATCAGAGTTTGGCGCGCCGGAACCCGCCCGTCGTCGCCTGAGCCATTCCTGCACCCACTCTGGAACTGCGGCAGGTTGGAAGGAGACCTTGCCCTCGGCACGCATCCACATCATGGCAAGGCTGTGCTTGCAGGGGAACTTCCGGCTCGGGCAGCTGCATTTGTAACCGGCATCTGCCTCTGAGACAACCACGCGATAGGGCGTGGCGCCGGAACCCTGACATTCACCCCATATGAGCCCGGCGTTGTCGGAGGCGAGGCCTGACCAGCCGCCGGGTTTCACAAGTTTTCGCGCAGCAACCAGAGAAGATTGGTCGGGCGCCATCGCTTCGATCTTTTCGAGGCTGACTCCAGCCATCAACTGGGATCCTTCTGAGCTTGCGTTTCAACCTGACGACTTCCAACCAAAGGATACAATCACGTGCCAAACCGGATTGTGTGCGCTCGCCTGCAATGGCAAATTTGAAGATATTCACCCGGTTCGCAATAATCAAGGATGCTATGTCAAAACAACAATTCCAGACTGAAGTCAACCAGCTACTCCAGTTGATCGTTCATTCACTCTACTCCCACCCGGAGATCTTCCTCCGCGAGCTTATCTCCAACTCTTCCGATGCGCTCGACAAGTTGCGCTACCTCAGTCTCACCGATGACCGGTACAAGGCCCTCGTGGGCAATGGCATCGACTCGCCACGCATCGACCTGGAACTCGATGAAGCCAACAAGACACTCACCATATCGGACACGGGGATCGGGATGAACGAGGAAGACCTCGTCTCGCACCTCGGCACCATCGCCCGGTCAGGCACGAAGAACTTCCTCTCCCAGCTCTCCGGCGATGCCCGCAAAGACTCGAACCTCATCGGCCAGTTCGGCGTCGGCTTCTACTCCGCCTTCATGGTCGCCGACAAGGTAGAAGTCACCTCGCGCAAGGCCGGCGAAGAGAAGACCTATAAGTGGACCAGCGATGGAAAGACCGGCTTCGATATTGAGGAGGTCTCAGATGCTGATGCGCGCAAGAGCGCCGGAACCACGGTGCTCATCCACTTCAATGACGAAGGCGCGCAGTATGCCAACGGCTGGCGTCTTACCGAAATCGTCAAGAAATACTCGAACCACATCGCCTTTCCCATTTTTCTCACACACGATAAGAGCGAGTGGAACGCCGAGAAAAAGGAATCCATCAAGACCCGCACCACGGAGCAGGTCAACGCCGCCAGCGCAATGTGGCAGCGCCCAAAGTCCGAACTCAAGGACGATGACTACAAGGAGTTTTACAAATCCATCACCGGCGACTGGGAAGACCCGCTTTTCTGGTTTCATACCCGGGCCGAAGGCACGCTTGAGTACACCACCCTCTTCTACATTCCTGCCAAGGCCCCGCTCGATCTCTACCAGGCCGACTACAAGGGCGGTGTCAAGCTCTACGTCAAGCGCGTCTTCATCATGGATGATTCCAAGGACCTGCTCCCGCAGTACCTGCGCTTCGTGCGCGGCATCATCGATTCCGAAGATCTGCCGCTCAATGTCTCGCGCGAGATCCTGCAGCAGAACAAAGTGCTAACCAGTATCAAGACTGCGAGCGTCAAGAAGATTCTCTCCGAGTTGAAGACGATCGCCGCCAATGATCCCGAGAAATACTTGCAGTTCATCGCCGAGTACAATCGTCCGCTCAAGGAAGGTCTTTACGGCGACTTCGCCAATCGCGATACGCTGCTCGACCTCATACGCTTCAAGTCCACTAAAGTTGACGGACTGACGTCGCTCGCTGAGGCTAAGGAGCGCATGCAGCCCGAGCAGAAGGCCCTGTATTACGTCACGGGCGGAACTGAGTCCATGCTCCGCAATTCTCCACTGCTCGAGGTCTACAAGAAGAAGGACATCGAGGTCCTCATCCTTGATGACGATATCGACGAGATCGTCTTTTCGACCGTCGTCAAGTTCGGCGACATTGATCTGAAAGCCGTCAACAAATCCTCCACCTCCGAAGACCTCAAAGACGACTCGACGTCAGAAAAGGCCGAAGAGCTCAAGCCTCTGCTTGAGAAGATCAAGTCGACGCTCGGCGACGCCGTCAAAGATGTGCGTGCGTCTTCGCGCCTCGCCGACAGTCCATCCGTCATCGTCTCGGACGAAGACGAGCCCTCAGCCCGCATGCGACAGATGATGCAGGCCATGGGCCAGAAGGAAATGCCTGAACTGCAACCTACACTCGAGATCAATCCCGATCACGAGATCATCAGAAAGCTGCTCGCCGACCCAAGCAACAGCAAGGTGGAAGACGCAGCGTGGCTTCTCTTCGACCAGGCCCTGCTGCTCGAAGGCGTGCCGCTGAAAGACCCCGCCAATTTCGTTCAACGACTCAACCGAGTCCTGAACCAGTCTATCTAAACCCAAACACAAGAAACTTCACAACGAACGCCTTCCGCACGGGAGGCGTTCGACATCAGGGAGCCTCCATCTCGCTGTAGGTACCCTCGCAATTTCGATGCTCTCGGAATGTATGGTCCGCCGTTTTGTCGCAAGCGAAAAATGAGTTTGGCGTATTGGTCTGCGCAAATGTATTCGGCCTTTGTTGGAGCCGGAGCTCCGGGCCAGGATGGAATGCGCTGCGCTCCGTTCCCCATTAGTTAGGCAGTCTCGAAGGACTTCACCATGACGTTGTCGGCCCAGTGCACAGGGCTGCGGATCGAGGAGATTCTAGCTCTTTACCGCGGCAAAATTGAGTTCAAGCGGCTTTGCATGAAGATTGAGGAAGCCGTGGTGCAGGGGCGAATCGGTCCTGTGAAGAGCGAGTACTCGCAGGATGAGCTACCACTTGATCCAAGCTTTCAGATTCGCGGATCAGCCAGCTCTATTGAACTTAATTGAGACCTTCAGGTCGATCGAATCCAAGCCCTTCCGAATGAGCTCAATTCCAATTTTCTTTTGGTCCATATCTGTAATCGCATCGAAGAGTGAAAGCTGGCGGGACGCGAGAAAAGGTTGCTTCGAAGAAAACTGATCAGGGCCGATCTTGAACCCGTCTAGATTTAACTGGAGTGCCCAGAGACTACAGGCGCGTCGAAGGATTTCGGACCCTGGTGTTGTCCTTTTCTTGAGGTAGAGATTCAGGCATTGGCGCGAAACTCCGAGCAGGCGTGCGGCTTTGGCTTGACCGCCTCGCTCTTCGCCTATCACGCGTAGCAGAGCTTGTGCGAACTCGTGGCGTAGCCGCTTTTCAGTAGCGGATATTCCGGGCTTTCGTCCCATTAATCAATCTTGTTGACAATTGGCATGTTTGTCAATAAGAATTGACGTCAATTCTTATTGACGAAAGCAACACAGGGTATTCGTGTAGGCTTCATATTTGTATGGTGCAGGAGGAGTCCAATGCGGGTTGACTCGGAAAGCCGGTCAAGGTATCTGTCGCTGGCCCTCACCTCAAGGCGAACTATCGACCACCTCAGGAATGTCGCTACCGGAAATCCGGTAGATGCTGACCTCGATTCGATCTTGAACAAGCTCTTGGCCAGTACAGGCCGAGAAGGGAACGCAAACTTCGTATCCCATTTGCAGGCTACGGGTGCTTGGACTTTCTTCGAGGAGCTTTCGACTGTTGACGAACTCAAGGACGAGTTGGGATTCAACGATCTTGGAGAAGTTGTGGTTTCCGTTCTTCGCGATGCGAGCGCCGAAGTGCGCGGGCAACAGGCAAAGCGTCTGATCAGTTTTCTTACAGCAGTTGAGGGTCGCGCGCTGCAACGCTACACGGACTCAATGGAGATGCGGTTCGCCTGATGCCGGTCGGCATAGACCAAGTTCGTCATGATGCCGCATCTCTATATCAATTCATTGATTCGATCGCGTCGGATTGTCAGCGAATCGAACAATATCCCTCTTATACCAAGCCTTCAAAACTTTTCTTCACTTATATCCACGATTTAGCGTTTGCTACGAAGGCGTACGTTGCTGACTTCGTCAATAGCCTCGATCCCGCATCTGCGGTTGCAGATCCGCAGGATTTCTATTCGCGAACTCAGGTGATACGAACACTCAGAATGAGCTGGTTCGAACTTCACAACTGGGTCAAACCAGCTCTCGACGCGGATACTCTTCACTTCCCGTTCTCTCTCGTAAAGGCACTTACCGCTCGTTTGCAGAGCCTCGCAGGATTTAAGAACGCTGAATTCGCAGTACTTCACTCCACCCAATTGAATTATTTCCAGATCGGAGCGCGTCAATTCAGGGATTTCGCTCAGGAGATTGGCCAGATAGTTCCAAGCGCGCCGCCGTTCCCATCGAATCTCGGCATCATCGCATTGCCATATTCACAATCTTCGAACACATTCCTCAATATTGCGCTGGCCCATGAGATGGGCCATTTCGTGTTCCAGGAACGCAACGAGGCAGCTAGGCTAACGAGCTATGTCTTGGCGGAAATCCAAAGAGCGGCAGCTCAGCCTTTAGCGAACCTAGACTTCGTGTGGAGTAAAGACCGAGTTCTCCAATGGTGCGAGGAAATCTACTGTGATCTTTTCGCGCTATGGCTAATTGGGCCATCTTTCTCGTTTGCCTTCATTGAGTTGTTTGCTTACTCGCGATTAGCTCCTAGGGCTACACAAAGCGGGGGTACACTTGCGCCTATTGCCTCCCTGAGTGCGTTTTATGATTCACATCCTGCACCGGCTTTCCGCCTTGGAGAGCATGTGCGCTTTCTCAAGAGTCCCGATGTTGACTGGTGGGACAAAATCGAAAGCGGAACAAGCCACTATTTGCAGCTTCTCTCAGAAGCGGAAGCGCTTCCGCAGTCGATCTTCGGCTTTTCGACATCGCACCAACAATCTCAGCAATACCAAACAGACTTAAACTCGATCACATTGAGAGCCTTTTGGGGGGTAATGGACCGTATCCGAGATGCGATATCCAGTACATTTGCTGGAGTGTCAAGCGAATCGAATCTTTTTAAACAACTCCGTGAACCAATATCGGAGTATCTCAGCTACGGCGTTGTGCCTTCACGAATTGTGCTAGAAGGAAATGCGATTACACCTTCTGTGGCACCAGTCGTTAATGCTGCTCACTTGTTTTATCTTGAACAACTGGACACCCTGATCAATCGAATCAGGGGTGCTCAGGTTGAGTGTCTCGACTGTCGGGCCCTTTGGAGTGAGAGAGTCGAAATGTGGACAAGCAAGGCTTTGGAGGACATTACGGCCTAAATGTCTATCCTTTCAAGATCGACAATTCGCAAACGCTTGATGATGCCTATAAAAGACCCGTCGAGCCTTGTGATCACTCCCTTGAATGAGAAAGCAATCGATCCCGATTCTATCGATTTGAGACTTGGATCTCATTTCCTCTTTCCGCGGGTACCAGCACAGGCAGCGATCGATATCAGGAAGAAAAGTTCACAAAGCGATATCAGTGTCCATGTTCCAAATGGTGACCAGCTGATCTTGGCGGCTCACCAAACCGTGTTGGGCGTGACATTGGAATTCTTGAAGATGCCATATGATGTCTCAGGCCAGATCCTGACCAAGTCTTCGATCGCGCGAACCTTCATGGTGATCGAGACCGCTCCATGGGTTCACCCAAATTATCGAGGGTGCCTTACTCTCGAAATCGCTAATGTCTCAAATTCGGCTTTGACGCTTCATCCAGGAATGGCGATTGGTCAGCTGATTCTCATGCAAATAGAAGATCCTGAGCCGCTCGACTCGTTGGCTGGGACGTACATCGGTCCCATTCGTCCCGAAGCCCCTCTCAATCTGAAGAGACATACTCACGAAACCGTGTGAATCGCGATTAGTCAATGAACATTAGGCTGCCGATTGAGTCGAATGCCGGTCTTCGAGCGGGTGATAAAAGTAGCAAGAGAAGCGCCCGGATTTACAGGAAACGGACAGTCACGGACATTTGATGGAAAACAGAAAAGACCGCTCGTGGCGGCCTCTTCTAAGCTCTTTGATTTGTTGAGCAGATTGGTTGCGGGGGCGTGCAGCACACCGAAGCTGCCCGACCTGCCGTTCAGGTATGTTTTGCCTGTCAATACCGGCTATCGAGCAAATTTGCAATAGTTTACATCTACTCTTGATGAGATTTGTCAGGCGCACGCACGGTCAGGTCGATGACCAATCAACCCATGGCTCTGAAGGAGCCGTTAGCTCTCCACGCTTTACCATTTCAACAATCGCCGCGTCGATGCGCTCAGGGACGTTGGTCCTAGAAGCGCCAGTGGTGAGAAGTGCCTCTCTTGCCGCATCAGGAACGGTCTGACGGTTTAAGGGAATGCCTTGCGCTGCAAGGCATTTCATTGAACTACGAATTGCATTCTCGGCTTGAGGGTCAGGCATCTTTCGCTCTCCTGCTCTTAATTGATTGTTTCAATTCTCGAACGATAGCCGTCTCGTTTTGGACGCGGGGGTCAAGCGACCGATTGGACGGAAATGACGATGGATAAGGAACAGGATATTCTCGATACCCGGTCATTTACGCCATCATGTGGTGCTCTCGGTGCCCTTCAATGTCGAGAGCCAATTCCCACCAACCATTTAGCGCTTTGCTGGTAGGTACGGCGAAACTCGGCAGGTCGAAGCCCCATTGTTTGTGTTTACTTGGACTGCCAGCTTTGTCAATCGGATAGCGAAATGCAAAAGAGTTGGGGTCTGCTTCATCTACTTGCTCTATGATTCGAACGCCATCCTTGTATGTACCAAACTTGGCCTCGTTCCACTTGAGGTCGAAAACCGAAACCACCTTTTGCGCGTAGGGCAACAATGCCCTGAGACTGTGCGTATTGAGAGAAGTGTTCCCCGCACCTGATGGAGGCTTCTTCAGAAAGCGCAACAAATCGTCCCCATTCCAAATGATGCTTTTCAGATAAAGTTCAGCCGCATGTCTAAACAAGAACACAACAGGCAACACTGTGTAGTCTGGGTCGCCACCACTCGCATTCAGTGCCAGAATGTCCGCGGCGTCATGGAAGCCGCGTGCGAAGTAGTGAGTGGCCTCGATTGCGATGTCGGTAAGGAACGGAAAGGAATTCCCATCTCCTTCACGGGACAAAACAAAGAGTTCGCTGCACCCCTTGGAGTCGGCGTCTGGCTTCTTTGGCGGCATGAACCGATATTACCAGTGCATCTCACAGTCGTTGGCGACTACCATCTGTGATGAAAGGCCGATGATGGCTGAACCTGGCACGCTTTGTAACCTCTACAACGGGACGCAGCAGAACCAGTTTCCGGCAGAATTGAGCAGTCGGGTTTATTCTGTTCACACGCCTGATGCCCCAGCCACCTTACACAGTCGCGTGGATTCTGCCCATTGTTCAACGTGAGGTCAAGGTTCGTGGGAACTTCGAATATCGCATCTTTGCACAGCAGCTTTGGCAGGGGTTGGAGAAACTCAAAGTCGAGGGGGTGGTAAGAACACCGCCAGAACGGGCACATATTGGTCGACTGTTTCAGCCCATTCCACAAGCTCTGCAAAATGTCGCGGCTGAAGCTTTCTGGTTCTTAGTGAGATGCGGTTACATCTCGCCTGTTCCCGGCGATGATTCCAACAATCTGAACCTGCACGGCTATACCGTTACAGAACGCGGCTTGGCGTGGTTCGATAGTAGTGAGCCGCTACCGGAAGACGTTGCCGGGTACATGAAATTTCTGCACGACCGCGTTCACAACATGGACGCGGTTATCGAGCAATACGTGGCGGAAGCCCTCATCGCCTTCGAGAGGCAAGCGTATTTTGCCGCTGCTGTGATGTTGGGGGCTGCGTCTGAGAAGGCTCTATATCTCCTGGCCGACGCCATGCTTGGTGCTCTGAAGAGTCAGACGAGCAAGCAGAAGCTTCAAGACCTGCTGAAAGGTCGCACGCTCAATCCGTTGTTTACGTTTATTCGAGATGCTTTTGACCGCAATCGCAGGACGCCCAACATACCGTATGACGGTGCCATCACCCACTTGATGTCAATGTTCGAAGCTGTCAGAACACAAAGAAATGATGCCGTCCATCCTACTACTGGTCAGGTCTCCGCTGATTCTGTTCGTCTCCTCATGGCCTCGTTCCCATATGCCTTAAGCAAGTGCGAGGAGTTGCGTGCCTGGCTCGTAGCGAACCGGCAAAGCTTGGACTGATTCGAAATGGAGTCTCACCATGACGATAGACACGAGTGGGCTATCAGAAGAACAGAAGGCGACAGCCCAATTCAAATCCGTGTATGCCGGTATGATGCGCCAATTGAACGACCCTGGCTATGTCCCCGCGCTCTGTGCTCATGAAGCAGCGCATCTCATCTTTTACGAGATGATGGGTACGATTCGATACGTACCTGTTCCACCGAAAATCACATACGATGCGAACAACGGAGAATTCATTGGGCATCTGGCAGCGATTCAGTTAGCTGAAGAACCTCTTTGCGAACCCCATAAATGGCAAGAATACGTCACGATGATGTCCCATACTCAAGTTGCGGGTGGGGTCGTCGCTCGTAAGCTGCTCCCTGGTTGCTACGGGGGTGATAAGGCCGACAAGGAAAAGCTTAGGAGAATCTGTACCGAAATTGCCGCTCATTTTGGAGTTCCAATCAATGCAGAAATGGTCTGGACACGAGCGCAGAAAGAAGTAGAAAGACGGCTACAGGAAGAGCCATTGATTATGGAATTGATTCAGCAACGGGCTATCGAACTGCGGCCTCTGCTGGGCTTGTAAAACATAGAAGAGCGCTTATCCTGGAATCCTTCGCGGTGGCTCCACAACTACGCCCGGTTGCCTGTCACTAAGACGGCCTATCCTCCACTCGAACACCTTCATCTCGCCCGGGTTGGAGTAGTAGTAGAAGAGGACTGGGGCAGTTCTCAGCGTGCCACTTGCTCCGACAATTTCCAAGATACCATTCACTTGGAACATTCCGCCGTCTGGCATCAGGAGCGATGAACAATCAAATGGTATCGAAACTGACGTGCCGGGTTGCAGGACTGGCGGACCATCGGGCTTGACGGTAATGACCGTTTTAGTCTTTTCGATTGTCAGAATCAGGCTGTTTATAAAGAACGTCGTATTGCCGAGGTTGAAGCACTGAAAGAAGACTTCGTGACTACCCTTATGCTTTGCAATCTCCACTATGGCCTTCGGCTTCGAATTGCTATCCCTAAGTTGTTCATCCCGCTTCCACTGCTCACTTTGCTCTTTGCCTCTTGAGCGGCTGTCCAAGTAGAGGAAAAATGTCGCAACGACGAGTCCTAGTGTCGCAAGGACAAGTCCCCAAGTGGCAATAGTCACTGAATGCTCACTTGTCAGCCAATCTGGAATTGCAAGGAGAAGAGGCATATTTCGAGTCTAGCGCAACGGTCGCCACGCCTGACTCGCACAGAGTGGTAGTTTCGGCCACGCATCGCAGGACTTCCGTCTATGATTGCTTGCAATGGGCTCCACAAAAGGATACGAACCCAAACTTGCGAGGCATTGGAGTATCAGCCGGGTGCAAAGCTGTCTCGATTCACCCGACAAGGACTCGCTCGTTGAGTTTGTTGACCAGAGGTATCGAGAGCGATTCTTCGAACCGGTCGAGAAACTGATGGAATCACCGAGCCAGCTTCAAGGCTATGGCTTCGCCATTATGGCTCTCTGTTCGCTTCTCATCGAGAGCCTTCAATGTTATCGCTACGGACTCCCAACAACCTACGAGGCCGAGTATAGGAAATCATTGAACGCATTTAATCCACCTGCGAATTATCGGATTAACCCAGCCGAACGCAAAAACGGGAAAGAGGCGTTTCAAGATTTCTTTTCACTGGACATCCACAAAGAATTGTTCCCCGGCGTTGATGGCGTTGTTTTCTACAACGCTATCCGGAATGGGCTTCTACATCAGGCTCAGACGAAACAGGGCTGGAGAATTCGCAGTGGTCAACCGAGCCTTTGGAACGAAACTGAGAAGATTCTGGACAGGACGAAGTTTGCGAAGTCTCTTGAGGCAGCATTCGCAAAATACATTCAAGAACTCAAAGCCGCTTCTTGGGACGACGACATCTGGCTCAAGGCTCGGCGAAAGATTTGGTGGTTATTGCAATTAAGTGCGTGACACGCATTGCTTGTTGTTTGAACTAGGCGCTACAGCAAAGAAGATGAATGCCCTGGTGAAGGAGCACAGAACGAGATGGCTGAAAGTCCGCATCTTCCTGATGAAGTTCTGCTAACCGTGCGTGGAATCTTGGACAAAGTAAGAGCCGAGTTGCACGTGCTTGCGAAAGGCGATGCGAAGACACTTCATCACGCACGTCGGTACTTGATGAAGCGATTAGAGTTTGACGAGCGAGGAACGCCAGCGGAAAGGAATAAGGTTAAGTTGACGCTTATGGCAACGCAGCAGGGTAAGTGCCCCCTTTGCGGAGAGCCACTTCCCCCTCGCGATGCTGAACTCGACAGGAAAGACCCTGTGCTCGGTTACACGGCGGAGAATTGTTTGCTCATTCACCATCATTGCCACCGGAAGGCACAAGCAGCGAAGAATTACGCATGACAAGAGCGGCAAGTGATGAAGCCTATGTAGTTGACTTGTGCGACAAGATTTTGGGGCTCAAGTCGAAACGACAACACCGCTTCGACTTCCTCCTTGGCGACTCTAACAGTGCCGGTCGCCAAGCCAAGCTTCCCGTGGATGCTTATTACGAAGAACTGGGTCTGGTCATCGAATACTGGGAACGGCAGCATCAAAATCCGACACCGTTTTGGGACAGAAGGATGACTCCAAGTGGTTGCACGCGGGGAGAGCAACGGCGAATATACGACGAGCGAAGACGCGAGGTTCTTCGAGCGCGAGGGATAGGGCTCGTGGTGCTCACATTCGAGCAACTTGACCATGCGGCGAATGGAAAGCTACGAAGGAACAATTCCGTCGATGAAAAAGCTATTCGAGCAGCCTTGTCAGTTTTGTAGTCTATGCACGGCCTCAAAGGGGAGGCAGGTCTCGGAATGTAATCTTCGGCAAGGTGCTCCGGTCGCGAGTTATCCCCTCCGTGCTTGATTTTTAAGTCATCCGGATGCGTGTTAAGGTTGCACTCGCTTTGCCGGAGTCGCGCCTTGCGAAGTGATACACCTGAGCCTGTGAGACTAAAGGGCACCCTCCGGAGACGACGTATTAGAGTAACCGGCGTTGTACCAATCTGCATCGCGACAATCTATGGACTTGACCGAATGACCGGCTTCAATCAGCTTCTGAGAGAATGTTGGAAGATGAGCCGCCCCACACAAGACGACGACGTTACTTAGTTTGCATTCGGTCGAGACACTCTCGATGACTTTGAGCCAATGCCTCTCCCGTGGTTCGTCTATTTCTGGAATTATTTCCTTCCCGGGCTCTCGTGAGGCCGTTAATTTGAACCTCTTCCTGACGTTTTCCGGGATGTCCATGTACATCCAAGGGACGACAAGAAAGTCCTCCAGCCTATTGAAGTGCTCCCATTCTGGCAAATTCATTTCGTCAAATATCAGTTCGGTTTCAAAACCATCAATCTGTGCCCGTACCCAATGCGCGTACAGACGCACCTGTGCAAGGTAGATTTCAACCTTCTCTCTAGGCATGTAAAGAAATCGGGGTTCTTGCCGTTGGAATTCGTGAACGACACCGAGGAGCAGAATGTTGAGCATAGACGCAATTGTAGAACTCGCGGCGGAGCCGACATTGACATTCCGGTGATGATTGTTGGCATCAACGGTTGACGCCGAGATTAGGCTGTCTTGCGCGTTTTAGTCCATTGACCAAATAGACGCTGTTCAAGCCAAATCAGAGCCCTTTCGCTGAAGCCTAGAAGCATCGGGATACCTAAGAGAATTAGCATGTCCGCACTGGTGCACGCGGACGACCACGACGTTGAACAAGTTGCAGCGCAATCACTGAGTGCTCCCGTAAACGTCTGCCCCTGAATCGACAACGGAAGGACACCCCATCCCAAGAGAGCACTGCCTATCAGGCTTGCGGCAATGCCCACACCAATCCGGCTCAGAATTCTACGTTTATAAGCGTCGAGCTCTTTCGAAAGGCTGACCTCCAACTCTGGCATCCTCCGCATTATGCTCACGCAGCTTCCTGCAATTCCCGCCCCAAGCAAGCCGAATACGAGCAGTGGACGAAAATGGAAAGCCCAATGGAAGCAAAAGGCAGACCCCACGGCAAGCACGACCGTGACAACGAAGAGCACTATCGTATACCGCTCCATCGTGTCTTCGTAGTCGCTCGTGTAATCAGACCATGAATCGCTCTCTCCAAAGAGGAAATGAAGCGCGGCACGCCCTTCTGCTGGAGTCTTGAGGTCTTCGTCAACATTATCGCTAAGGTCTGCGGTGATTGATTTCGGAACTCCCCATTCCTTCAGGAGGTCGATGAGCAGTTCCCCTTCACGTTGGATGTCATCCGCTGGACAAAAATATCCCCTGTATTGTCCTTGAAGTTCAGCCTTATCCATCAAGTCCGCAAGTCGGTGATAATTGCTTTCGGTCTTGGCACTCTCATGGATTTCTTCAAGGTTGCTGATGACTTTATTGAACTGGTCTTGGTTATTGAAGGGGTCGTTTTCTTTTCGGGGTCGTTGTGCCATTTCTTCTACGAGCACACGCTCCCATTCAATAACGGACTGGGCTCTAACACGACGCTTCTCCACCTTCCACTTCGTGTGCAGCCACGGTACCCACCACCACCACCATTTGTACATTGAGCGACCCTCCCGCAACGTTCAACGCTCCACCCTCGATAGAGACGTGATGGGCATGAGACCATGCCGACACAATTCTATGGGAAGCCTTGCAGCAGCTACCTTGCCTAACCAGACAAGTCCATCCCCAGTTCATGGTTCATCTGAAAAATGTTCATTTGGCGGACGCCGAACTTCTCACAAACAGTGGGAATTCGTACCAGTTTCCTTGTACTTTCTTGCGTTACCACAATGCCTGACTCTAGACAGGCGCGAGCAACCAGCCACAAGTCTGCGCCCTTGGTAAACTCCACAGTTTTTATCGACCCGAACTTGTCATAGCAATACTGACATATCTTTCCGACCAATTCTTGGCACTCTTTGGAGTCAGCAGAGGCAGTGAGTTTCCCTTTGCGAGTCTTCACCCATTGAACTATCAATTCCTGTTCGTTCTTCTTCTCCCCTTCGGTTATTTCGTCTAGGCACTTCCAATGCGATATGATTTTTCCAGCGTCAACTTGGCTCTCGAACCAGTTCCAATAGCGTTGAGCCCCGGGCAGCGGATAAGGCTCGCGATTTCCCCAAATAAAAACGTTAGCATCCGCCCAATATCTGCCCATCAACTGACCCCAACCCGGCGCAGATACCTCACCGTGGAAGCGACTGTGATTCCCATGAGCGTTGCGGCATCCGTGAAGCTAACCCTTCGGTCTTTGAGAGATGCGGCAATCGCGGTATTGAACGCTTTTCCATTGCGGAGTTCAAACGACGCCCAGAAGTTGCCTCCCTTTTTTTCGGATTTCTTTTGCTGCTCCCTCTTTTTTCGTTCGATTTCACTAAATCGGTCGTATTCAGATTCAACTTGCTTGATAAAGACATCGAATGGGATTAGGCCTAAGTCTTTGGCTCTCCGTAACGCAACCAACGTACTAATGCGGAAGTGTGCAGCCACCCTTCTACTGTTCTCTAGGGATGTTCCTCCTTTCCATTGAGAGCGGACTTCCGCCTCTGGGGCGAGTAGTTCAGCGGCCACCTTGTCGCAGAAGAGTTCAATGGCATTCTTGCTATCGTTCTTCTGGTTCGGCTTCCGGTCGGAAACCCCATCCGCTCCAATCCAGATGTGCGCGAGTTCATGAGCAATGGTAAAAATCTGTGCCGCCTTCGCATCGGCGTCATTCACAAAAACAACAGGGGCGAAGGCATCGCTTAGCGCGAACCCTCGAAATTCTCCTACCGACAATGGTCGATTCGTGGCGTGTCGTACAACCGCACTTCTCATAATCAACACGCCAACTGCCTCTGCACGTGCGACAAGGTACTTTATGAAGGCTTCATAGTCATGACATTGGCTCCGCTCGGCACTTGTTATTCGCAAGACGCTACGCATATCGGCAGCAACTCTTTTGGGGTCTTCAGCGATGCTGAACTTACCCACAAACCGCAATGCTTCCCTGTCCTCCTCAATTCGGTCTTCTCTGACCCAATCTTGACGCGCCGTTGCGTCATTGAGAACTTCTCGGAAATCCAAGGAAGGGTTCGTCAGACGATGACCGGTTACCGTCCGCAAGTCAGGGATAACTGGAATGTCCGGTGGCGGAACTGTCGGCATAAAAAGCATTGGGTACGAAATGCCGAGTTTTTCTGCAAGAGCGATGGCTTGGGTTTCGCTAGGGAAGTCGTGTCCCGCTTCCCATGCCGTCAGTTTCTCGACACTTATTTTGCCTTTGGCAAGACGCCCAATATCAAATCCGGCTCGAATGCGAGCCCAAGTCAGCATCTTTCCGTTGATGTGGGCAACGTTCATATTCGTACAGCTCCCCGTGCTAGAACAGCATTGCTGCTTGGAGTGCCTTCAGGTCGGCCAAACGGCTTGGTTGTAGCAAGTCAAACGCCTTTTGCGGAATTTTCAGATACTGCCATTGCGTCTTCGTAAGCTGGGTTGCGTTCTCGCACCACTGTGTCGCGGCTGCGTCCTTGTGGGCAACTTCGTCCGTCTCCGCACCTTTGGTCTCCAGAAGCCAACGGACACCGTGGTCATCCACAGCCACGAAGTCCGGGTAGTAGGAGCGCAAGTTCATCGCGCCATCCGTGTACTCAATGGAGAAGGCGAACGGCTGGGGCAGCTTTGCAAACGCCTCAACATCCGCGGCGTTGTCCAGGAACTTGGCGAAGTCACGCTCGAATCCGTTGTCACACGGCACGAGATTGAAGACCGTCTTCACACCCTCCCAAACCTGCCGCGACCAGGGAAATGGCTGGCAGGTGGAGAGCAATCGTTCCGGTTCCAGCAACGTCGGCTCCTGCTCAGCGATGGTCAATTTCTTCAGTGCCTTCGAGAAAACATCTACACAAACGTAGTGAGCCACCGGAGTGCTCATCGCCTTTACAATCTCGTGGTCATTTAGGTCAGCCCACTGGCCGAACGCCTTTTGCTCGAAGAACTCCCGAACCTTCGGCGCGAGGGCGGCGAACTGCGAGGGTAGCTTAACTGCTTCGGCGATACGCCGAGAATAGTAGCCAATGACTTCCTGCGCCGTCTGTGGCTCTGGAATCGCGTAGTCGCGCTCAACCTCTTTGCAAAGCGTGATGATGTCGTATCCCTCGTATTTGAATGTCTGGTTGCGAGGGTCGTCACCCGACCTCGGAAGAAGGATTGTTTGGAACGACATCACTTCAAGACCGGCGATTTCCTCGGCCAGGCTCTTCTTTCGAACTAGGGTTGGGGACAGGAGCGGTAGGCCGATGTCATATTTCTTGCGGTCGTCGGTCGGAATAATCGTGACAATCTTAAGCTTGTCCTTGCCGACTTCGAAAGTATCAAGATGCAGTTCCTCCAACTTCTCCAGGTCGTCCACGAAGTCCAGGAACTTCTTGTTGCCAATGATGTCCACGCGCTCCGTGAAATCTGTACCCATGTCCCTAAACATCAGTCGCAGTCCGCGACCGATAGCCTGTTCCGGCAGGATGTTGGCTTTCGCCGTATAAGGCCGGAGGCCAACAACGACCGTCACATTTCGCACATCCCATCCCTCACGCAGCATCAACACGGAGACGATGGCGTTGATTGGGCTGTCGGGAGAGTCCACACCACGCACTGCCTCTCGCGCTTCATCCAAATCCTTCTTGCTGACCTCGCCCGATTTGTCGGTGTGGATGACTTCAGTCTGCTCACCTCCGAACTCAGCCACGTACTTCTCTCGCAGCCAGTAGGCCACATCATCCGCCTCCTCGGTATCGTTCATCATGATGAATAGGATTGGCTTCTGCTTGAGTGGTGCTAACTGCGTTCGGTATTCACGCCAGCGCTCGACCGCCGCCGCTAGGTAGCCTTGATAACGCACGCTGGCGTAATCCGACTTCGCTTCGGTGATGTGAGCGATGCCCTTCATCGGCCTCTTTACTATGCCGTCGAGGATTGCTTGTTTCAGCGGGTAGTCCGAAATCGTCCAGGGGAAGATGGCTCCCTTGGTGAATCGCGGAGTCGCTGAGAAGTCTAACTGGCTCGTGATGGGTGTCCTCACGTTGAGTGCACGAATCGTCTGGTTCCACTCGTTATTCTCATCATGGGTGTGATGGGCTTCATCGTTCAGAACCAAAAGGTGCCCCGCACGCAGAGCAATCCGGTCTTCAAAGTCTGTGAGGTCAAGCTTCTTCGTTGGGGGCTTCTGGCCGAGCATCGCTGTCATTGCATCCGGCTCGGCATCGGCATTTCTATCAGGTCGTTCATAGAATTGCTGGACGTTTGTAAGAAAGAGCATCCCCTCAGCCGGTGCCCTGTCGGCATCTCCGCGCATCACGCAATCGAAGTCCCAAAATATTTGTAGTTCACGCGGAACCACCGGGTCTGTGCGGAAGACTCGGCCTCCGGCGAAGTCCTGCTTAAGCCTTTCGAGCACGATGACGTTGGGCGCGATGAGGAGGAATGTCTTTGCGTAGTCCTTGGCGACCGCATCCTGTTCTCGCACGGCATTCAGATATTGCCACGCAATCGCCAGGGACATCACCTTCGTCTTGCCGCTGCCCGTCGCCATCTTGATGCAGTACCGGGCAAAGTCATCGTAGGGCGGCAGAGCAACATCATGAAGGCTGGTTGCATAGCGTTGCAACAGCCCCTTCCGGGTACGCACTTTTTCAAACTCCCAAACAAAGACCAGCGTCTCTATCGCCTCCTGCTGTGAGCGGTGATAGCGAAACGGTCGCCCGGTCGGCAGCTTATGGTCGGCACGGAACCAGTAGTTGAGCAGAATGCGGGTGGTTTCAGTGATGCCGTTGTACCCGCCAGCCACCCACGCCTTCACGGCTTCGCGTAATGCCGGAACGCAGGGTGCAGTTCGCAGCTTTGATGTGACATCGAGGAGGTCTGGTTGAATGTCGGCCAGTGGCTTCCGCTTGGGACGTGCCATGTCATTTCACCTTGATGTCCAGGGTCTTGGTTGTGTCGTTGCCCAGGATGTCGATAACCTTGACCATCACTTTGTACTCACCAGGTTCTGAATAGTCGTAGTTCGCCTTGAGTTCAAGTTTCGGGTCTTGGCGGGTACGGTACGACTGCCACTGGTTGTGGAATGTGTCGTCTTTGAAATCCCAGTCCACCGCCCAATAGTCAATCATCTGGCTCCAGTGCTTGATGGACTTCCGCGCGTCCTCTGGAACATCATCTATCGGAATAACGAAATCGGTCAGTTCGATAGTGACTTCCTGCTTCTTGAGTTTTGAACCGACAGACAGTGCACCAAGTTCGAAGAATTTAATGTCCCCTTGCTCGACTGCCTTCTTCTCCAGCACTTCGCGGGGAATTTTCTTGAATGCCACGTCCACGCGGGACTCGGCAGCAATCTGTCGAGCGGTCTCATTCAATTCGAAGGCAAACTCCCACCCAAGAATGTCAGCAGCAGCTTTCCGGCCTTCGCCGGAACCGTTCGATGCCTTCCAGACCTCACGTGCCACGGCGCGTATGTCGGAGAGCGTCACGGGAGCATCTACGGCACCAACGTGTACCATGCGGCTTGCCTTCACTCCATGGAGCCACACGTGTCCAGTGGCGGGAGTGGCGTGGTAGAGGTCAAGGATGAACCGACGATAGGCGGATTCCTGTTGGTGCTTTAATTCCGTAGATTCGCCATTAGCTTTGAATTCGCTAGATTGCCACGCTTGACGCTCATATTTTCCGAGATTCTGCACCGAAAACGGTTGGATTCCCAAAGTTGAGAGAAGGCGTTTTCGTGCCGTGTGGATTGCGAAGCGACTTAGGTCGCACATGACCCACCTTCGCCCTAGCCGTTCGGCGACAGTACCCGTCGTCCCACTCCCACAGAAGAAGTCAACTACGAGGCTTCCTTCGTCGCTGGAAAACTTAATGATTCGCTCCAGCAAGGATTCCGGTTTTTGTGTGTCATATCCGACGAATTCTTTAGACTGAGAGTTTATGACGTAAATATCATTCCATAGGTTTTGGACGGGCTGGCCAATGTACTCGTCCAGGAAAATCTTCCTGCGGAGTCTCTTTGACTTGTCGGCGGGGAAGAGCAATTTTCCATCCTTGTCCCAACGCTCCATCACTTCTTTCGATATAGACCAACCGTTCGGCGGAGGGGCGTATCCTTTGTAGGAATAGGTAAGATTGGGGCGTGGATTTGGACTGACCAAAGGTGAATCCATAAACCGGCGTCCCTTCTCGTCAGTCCTATTGAACCGCTCCTCAACATACTTCTTTGACTCGTCACTCTCCTTGGTGAACTGCGGATTGAAGATGATTTTGTCAGTCTTCGAATACCAAAATATCGAGTCGGTCACCACACCCAAACGGTTCTGTGGGTTCGCGCTTCCTCCCTTCCTTTTCCAAATTATTTCGTTACGGAAGTTGTCTTCTCCAAATAACTCATCCATAAGTGCCTTGATGTAATGGCCGACGTGCCAATCGCAATGCAGATAGATGCTGCCCCGGTCGGACAGAAGTTCCTGCGAGAGCGACAATCGCTCATAAAGCATCTGCAAATATGAATCAACCCCCTTGCCCCATGTGTCCCGGTAAGCTTTTTGCTCAAGGATAGATGGCTCTTTAATGAAGACAGTAGGCTCGTCCTGCTCATATTCGTCATTCGCGGGAATCATAGCCGTAAACGAGAAATCCTGCCCAGTTGTGAATGGGGGGTCGATGTAGATGAGGTCTACTTGCCCACTGAATTCAGGAAGCAACGAAGGAAGAACGAACTTGTTGTCGCCCCAAATTAAGCGGTTCCTCCACGCTGTCGTTTGTCCCGCAGAAAATAGCTCCAATGTCTTTCGGCGGTCAGCGGCACTCTCATTAACTGTTTCGATTGTCTGGAACGGTAGTGCCACCCGAACCGGAGTCTGACGCTTGCCGTTAATGTACTTCCCATCCCAAACTAGCTCTGTCATCGGTTCCTGTTCTGTTTCGACCACCAGGTGGCCGCACTGGAGTTCTTAAGCGCGTTCTCGGTCAAGGAACTGTGCAACGGCTTCTTTCAGGAGGTCTTGGTTCGTCCGACGCTGGGTCGCACCCAAGGTGCAGAGTCGCACGTAGGTCTTGGAATCGACCTTTACCGTCAAAGCCACCGGCTTCTCTGGTGAGGCCACTTTGGGGGTGGCCGCACGTGGCCGTGACGAACCGGGGCTGTGCCCGGACTTTTTGGTTGCCATTTTGTGAAGTTTCCTTTGAAACGACAGTATACGCGCAATTGCGGAGCTACGTAAGCATTGCCCACGGGAGCCCGTTATAACCTCGGGGTTGGACTGGAATCCTGCACCCGTGAGCGTTATGATTCGCACATCCACGAGGATTCAAGCACATGCCGGTGAAGGACTGGATAGACATACTTTCAAAATTCTCCCCTGCCACGCTCGTTGGCGGAATAGGCGGGTACTTCGCACGTGTGCTGCAAACCGGAAGTCGAAGGCGGCGGATGCGGCAGCATTTGTACCGAGAAGTTTCGAACAATTACCAAAATACAGTCGTCAGAATTGCGCTGGTTACGTCCGTCGAGGGATTGAGACAAGGAGCGGCTTTACGATTCACCGAGAAGCTAGACCTCAGTTTCAACGTATGGAACTTTTACAACGATGAAAAGCGGCGGGAGATGCTGTTTGAACTTGCGGAAGCTGAGGCCATCCACCGAATTTATGACAAGTTCATCGTTATCGGGAATGAAGGACTATCCGGCTACGCCCATGTTCGGGGCAAGGAAGCGGCGGCTGAGGTAGACGACCGGCTGCTCGATGGAACGCTGGACAAAAAGCTTTATCGCGAGGTCTCCTCACCCGAAGCATGGAGGTACATGGACGATTTGCTGAACGGGAAACGGGAGAGCTACCGGGCATTCCTCAACCCAATTTAGACCGTCCCAAAAACGTCGCATTTCCCGCATTCGAAAATCCCCGTAAATCTGACATTTCTTCGGGCTCGGTATCCCTTCCCAATAACGGACGTTTACGGGAAAGGTACTTACGTAAATACGTACAGACGGCTAAACTAGAAGTATGCGAGTTGCCATCTATTGCAGGGTCTCCACGAAAGACAAGGGGCAGGATACGACCAACCAGCTTCGCCAGTTGAAGGCGTTCGCGGCCAAGCAGGATTGGACAGTGGTTCGCGTCTACGAGGAACAGGCGTCAGGCCGCAAAGGTGAGAGCGGTCGCGAGGGTTTGAGGGAAGTGTTCAAGGACGCGGCCAAACGCCGTTGGGATTTGTTGCTGTTCTGGTCGCTCGACAGGCTCAGCCGCGAAGGTGCCTTTCAGACGATGAAATACCTCAACCGGCTGAGCGAGTTCGGACTCGGGTACCGCAGCTACACCGAGGAGTACATCAACACGACCGGCATCTTCGGCGATGTCCTGATAGCCCTTCTATCAACTCTCGGGAAGCAGGAGGCCATAAGGGTTTCAGAGAGAACCAAAGCCGGTCTGGAAAGAGCCCGAGCCCAAGGCCGAATTGGTGGACGACCTCGTGCATCCGTCACCGTGGAGCAAGTCCGTCGCTTGCATGATGCTGGAAAGAGCCTGACCGCCATCGGTAAGGAGTTTGGTGTGGGCAAGAGCACCGTTCACCGGCTCCTGCAAGGGGTGAGCACGGAGACCTCAAAAAAGGGGGAATAATGCAGAAAAACAGACCGGGGGAGAGTATGCTGCCTGACTTGGACTCAGCAATCGAAGACTATCTACGGGCATACGCGGAATATCAGAAGTTTCTGAAGGCAAGTGAGAACCTGTACAGGGTGTTCGCCAGCAGTTGGGGAGGCTCGCCCCGTCATTGTGCCGGGGCATACGCAACATTCACCGATTCTCTTCGCAAGGACTGGACGTACAAGCATCTCGAAGTCAGCGAGGTCTATCCATACCGGCGTCCGGAATCCGAGTGACGCTGTTTCCAAACAACAGTGCAATTCAAAATTTGAAAGGAGACACAATGTCATTGAAAACTGAGTACGTTCGAAAAAGCGGTCAAATCCTCGGCACCGTTACCTCGGGCTTTTCCGACAACTCTTCTACTGTCCGCGATTCGGGTGGGAAAATCCTCGGCCACGCAAGCGACCGATTCAACACTACGCGGGACGAAGCAGGTCGGCTGATTTCAACCAACACGGCCTCGCCGGGGCTGCTCATCCGGAAGAAGTAGCCACGCTGTCCGTCCCTTCTCCCGATGACGTTGCGAGTTATCGGCATTTCCGCGCCTACAGGAAGCACCTATAGAGGCGGAACACCAGCGAACGTGGAGGAAGATTGATGAAGAACGAAACGCAGGGTCAAATGGTGCTCGATGTGACGCTGGTGCCGGGTTTGCCACGGGCGATTGAGGACTGGCGGGTCGCCCGGTGCGAATTCCAGATGTGGCCGACCCGAGAGACTCTCGGTCTATACGCCGAGGCGACCGACCAACTTGAGTGGGCGTTCCGGGGCGACTGCGTTGCGGAGCCAGGGTCTCGGGCGTCGTTCGAGCAGTTCAGGCTTGGGCTAATCGAGCAAGAGTCGGACTGACCCGCGACCGACGCTGGTCAACGTCATGTGGCCGAGGAGGGCGGAGGTCAACAGATTCTCGCCCCACCCATTCATTGCGTTGGCTCATGCGGGTTCGTTGCCATCGTCATCGTGCTCGATGTTGAAGCTAGTCGTTGCCTTGGTTTCATCAAGGAATTCGATTTCCTCCTTAGTAACCTCGGTGTTGGCGAGTTGCTCTATGAACGGCTGAAGCAGCGGCTGAGATAAGAACTGCCGCCAGATGGGCTCCCATGCCTTGGCCTTCTTCAGCTTCTGTACGCCAGAGTAGAGCACGGTGGTCTGCTTATCTACCAGCATCGCGGGACGCCGGAAATACTTCTGCTGTGCTTGGGTCTGGCTGTAGCAGATGAATTCGAGCACGACTTCGACGGCGGCGACACCATCCGGGTTGCTCTCTTCAAGTTCGAGCATCTTTCGGAAGTCATCCGACCACACCGTCTTCCAATCCTTTGGAATGCGGTTAGCGTCGGCGAAGCGGTTGGCGTTCACGAGGACGCGGAACAGTTCGGCCAGCCACTCGGCGTTGTCGCTGTCAGGAGGGGCGGAGAGCGGAGCGGAAGCCTTTCCCGAGGCGGCAGGGTTGTACTCTGCTTCGGTCTCCACGGCTGCTTTGGGACGGCTACTGGTTTTGTCTTTCCCGTTATGTCCGTTTAATGAATTCATGGATAGAGAGACTTCTCGCGATTCTGCTTCGGCTAATGAATTATGTCCTGTACCTTGACCTTGACCTAATCCATTACCTATTCCAAGACCAATACCATTACCTAAGGGCGACCCTCCCGCGACGACATCGCGATACTGTCGCGATACGGTTTCGGCGTCCGTCCCAAGAAAGGCTGCAAGGCCGTCCACCGGCACAATAGAGCCCGAGTTTTTGTACCGACTCCGCTCTGAAGGCTTGGGCAAACGCCCCTCCCGCTCCATGCCCACGAAGAACGCATACTGCTTGCCGCTGCTCTCAAAACGGTAGACCATCTTTGCGGCCTCAAGGGCGTCGAACAAAGCAGCGACCTTGGCCGGTGTCCATCCGTCACGGAGCATGGCGTAGCAGTTACGGAATATGAGCGCGGGGTTGTATTCGCAGCATCCATTGGCGTCCGCCGAGGGAAGGACCCACGCATACTCCACACGAAGCTCCTCAGGTACGCTGAGGAGCTTCATGCTTGTCCAGATGGCATCGCCGTTAATCATCCTACTTGGCATGATTGCCTCCTTGGCGATTGACATCCGTGGTGGCGTTCGTATCGAGTGAAGAGGGACTTTTTGCGTCCTTGATGGCTTGGTTGATTGAGGTCGTGTCGAATCCCGGTAGATACCGACTCGCACGGCAAAGTGCGAACCCGAGTCTCGACAGCCAAAGCCTCTTCCGCGTTTCTTCCTCATTACGCTCCAACATCTTCGAGAGGTCATACAGCAACTTCACGGAGCAAGGCACGCAATAATCTTTTGTAAGTTGTCCCCCACACCCACCGCAGAGCATGGGCAAGGGACGGCCATTGCGAGGATTCGAATTGGTTGGTTTCATCGAGTCTCCTCCTCACGGGCGCGTTCGATGGTTTCCAACACCGCACTCCCCAAGCGTGGGCGGCGAACAATTCCATACTCTGAAGCCACGCGACGAAGGCTGCTAATGCTGATATTCAAGCGCCGTGCGATTGCGGCGAAAGTTTCGCTGCTGTTACGGCTATCAGCTATGTAAGCCGCGATTGCGGCATGAACTTCTTTGGTGCTCGGTTTATCCATAAGCTTCTTTCTCTCTTTGCATGTATTGGGAGTCCATGTTCAGACTGCTCATGCACTCCAGTGACAAGGGACTCGCTTGTCGAATTGCCCTTATACTCAAGGCCACGAAAGTCCAAGTGCTCAACACACGCGAACATTTTCTTTGGTTGCTTTGCCACGGGCGGCTTTGAAAGTTGGAGACCGAGCAGACCGCCCAGCGGGGTTTTCCAGTCTCACCGTGAGACTGGAAACCTGGTATACGGAGAACACCACCTTTTCGACATAGATTTTGGTAAAATTTTTATTTTCAATAACTTAGCTTGCTTTTTCCGGAGGAGACTGGCATACTATGAATGTGGCAGGACGCCTTTCCGAGCCATGGGAGCAGGGTCGTGCACCACGTTTAAGTGGGTGTGGTAGCTCCCAAGTCTGTTCCGGCGCGAGGCTGCACGAGCGGTCGCGTCACCCGTATGGTCTTCACTCGCAATGGTGTTGCATACGGAGACCTGTTTCTGTCGAGAATCAGGTGTTCCCTGTAGGGGCTTTCAGAGGCAATCCATAAACGGCAGTGAGTCGCCGAAAGGGTTGCTTTGTGAAAGCATCTAAATCTCTGTCCAATAGCGAAGTGCAGCAGGAGCAATGGCTCCGCCACTTCGATGCCCTGTCCACCGATGACCGTGAAATCATCGAACAGGAAACTCGCGAGGCCAAGGCGGCGTGCGGTTCGCGCCTGGCGGTCGCAAAGCATTTGGCGAATGTTCATGACGTTCTTTGTCACGACCTAGCCAATGCCAAGCAGAAGCGCCCCTGGACGCTCTTTCTGATGGCGTGCCTTCCTGGTCTTGCTGTCTCTCGCTCACAGGCTTTCCGCGACATCAAGGCATGGAAAAAGGCCAAGAAGGAATTCCCGGCTCCATTCCTCGATGCATTCTTGTCCAGTGGATACGCGCTCAGCGTGCGCCCAACTGCCGATGAGCCTCTTGGCAAGTACACCAAGCCCTGTGAGCGCGTTCTCGCCGAATTAAATTCCGAAGGACTGAACGAGAAGCAGTGCGAGACAGTCCTGGCCGAAGTCGCCGCCACCATCAAGGCTGAGGCAAAAAGGAACCGCGTAGGCAACAACAAGGCGCTGACGGCGGAGCAAAAGCGGAATCGTCTCCTGGCCGACCTCCACAACAGCACCATCGACTCGTTCGAGCACCTGGCTAAGGCAATCGAGCGGGGCGACTCCTACGAATCGAAGGAAGTCTGCGACGACTTGCAAGAATTCGTCTGTCGCCTGATGACGGCGATGGGAGTTGAGGGGCTGGAACTCCGGCAGATGTCTCTGCCGGATGGCTTCAGGCGGCTGAGTCTCCCTTGCTCAGCAGCGGATTCCTCAGAAGAATCAGCCATTGACTCTTTAGAAGAATCAACCGTGGAGTCTTCAGAAGAAACGAGTGACTCAGAAGAAACGAACGACGAAGTAGCTATGGCAACTACCGCTGCGTAGGCCAGATTCTCTCTGCCCTGCACGGTGGTCGCTGCTCTGTTCTCCAATGCGGAGAACACGTCAACGCTTTCCGTGTAGGGCACCACCTTTTCTTGCTCACGGCCTTCCGCACCATCAGCGGCGTGGCCGAAGGAGTGGTGCCTTGCCAGTGATGAAGTCAAATCGGAATGGAGAGCGGCTGGCGTGTGCTGAGCCCACGCTGGCACCCGGCACGCCGCTCACTCCTGAACTGAAGGATTTCATTAGGAGGGTACTTGTCCCCATTCTTGTAGACAAATACATTGAGGATTCGAAGAAGATTTCTCTAGCAACCGAAGCATCCGATGGAGTCGTTCAATGACCGCCTCGAAATGCGCTATCTACGCAAGAATGTCGTCCGACAGGCAAAACCCCCAATCTCCTACAGACCAGATTCGCAAGTGCAAAGAGTTCGCAGCACAGAATGGTCTGGCGGTTCTGGAAGACCGAATCTACATCGACGAGGCCGTGAGCGGTGTAGGCTCTGACCGCTCGGCATTCCAGCAGCTTCTTGGTATGGCCTTCTCTGCGGAAAGAGACTTCGATACGCTTTTGGTGGATGACACCAGCCGCCTATCTCGCAGTCAACCGGAGGTCATGAGCACCGTTGAGAAGCTACGATTTCTTGGAGTTCGGGTCGTATTTCCGTCGCAAGGAATCGACACCAATTCGGAACAAGCTGACCTGCAAATCACTGTTCACGGTCTTGTAGACAGCCTATACGTCAAGGAACTTGGGAAGAAGACTCACCGGGGGCTCGAAAGCCGTGCGATTCGGGGTTTGCACACCGGAGGCGCGTGCTACGGCTACACAGCAGTGAAGGAAGGTGATTCAGGGGCAAAGCGCCTAGTGATTAACGAGAGCGAGGCGAGGATTGTTAGGCGAATCTTCGATATGTTTGCCAGCGGCTTGTCCCTGCAAAAAGTCGCCCAAATACTCAATTCTGAGCGGATTCCCCCTCCCCGTTCGAAGTCGCCGTCGAAAGATGCTGCCTGGTGTTATACGGCAGTCAGGGAGATGCTCAAAAGGCCGCGATATGTGGGTGAGATGGTCTGGAATCGCTCTGTCTTTCAAAAGGTGCCTGGTACCAACCAGCGTCGAAGTCGGCCACGTCCAGAGAGCGAATGGATTAAGGGTTCGGCTCCAGAACTCGCCATTGTTTCCCGCGAACAGTGGGATGCGGTGCAGTCTCACTTTCTGGCCGTGCGTAAGAACTCGGGGAATCGCAATCGACTCGGCTTGCTTCCACGAGGTCTAACAAATCGCTATTTGTTCAGCAGCCTCCTGAAGTGCGGAAAATGCGGGAGCACGTTCATCATCGGGACTGGCGGAGGCAGAAAACGCAAATACGTGTGTTCCGGCTTTCGGCATCGAGGAACCTGTTCGAACAACCTCTACATCCCGCAAGAGGAGGCAGAGAGCGTCCTGCTGGAGAAACTCCGAGACGACCTTTTCCGGCCAGAGTCTTTGGAATACGCCATCGAAGAATTCGGAAATCAACTTCGAGCACGCCTAGAGTCGGTGTCGAGCGACATCGCCCAGTGGCGGTTGAGGAAGGAAAAGCTGGAGAGGGAGATTCGGAACCTGACACAGGCCATCGCTGAAGGCTGCAATTCAAAGTCCGTTCATAACGAGATTACAGTTCGTGAGCAGGAGATTGGGGCTATCACTGACCGGTTGCTGTCTTCGACAGCATCGTCCATCGAAAGGCGAATTGCGGATATTCGAAGCTTCGTGGAACGGGAGACTCAGAACCTCTCTGCCCTACTCAATGACAATTCCCCGCTCGTGAAGCAGGAACTTCACAAGCATCTCAGTTCAATCACGATGCACCCCGTCAAGGACAGCGAACGGGGTTGGTACTACGAGGCGCAAGGCTCATGGAGTCTTCTTGGTACAGACAAGAACGCCCCTCGTGAGGAGCAAGGGGCTCAGGACTCGGATGAGGGGCGTCTTCAGTTGGTTGCGGGGGCTGGATTTGAACCAGCGACCTTTGGGTTATGAGCCCAACGAGCTACCGGGCTGCTCCACCCCGCATTGTTAGTTTAACAACGCTCCTTGGGTGGGTCAAATCCCGACTGGCTCCAACCTTTCGTCCATGCGACCCCTCTCCGCTCGATCCGTTACACTTCTGGCAGCCCAAGGATAAGCTGAACAACTTGCGCTACATCCGGCGCTTCCGGTCTCC
>Ga0210386_10000862_pt1 | contig 27761 bp, 16 predicted proteins | sample IncBWH32OmetaG_FD_160091 | JGI IMG/M metagenome (GOLD analysis project Ga0210386, IMG submission 160091) | Forest soil microbial communities from Barre Woods Harvard Forest LTER site, Petersham, Massachusetts, United States - Inc-BW-H-32-O ...
GCCCCCTGTATACCATTCTTGATCCCAGGAATGCTTCGGGCTGTCATAAAAGAACTCGGCTGTGCCGAAGGGAGTGAAACGGATGCCGTGAAGACGAAGGTCAACTTCGGCCACCACCATGTTGCGATAGGTTGTCGAGTACGTTCCGTTGATCCAACGAAGCTCGGTCCAGTTCCTGTCGCGCAGAAGTAGTCTAGACACCGGACGAAGGCTGGGGGTCACGTCGAAAGTTATCCGGTTCTCGTTGGACACTTCTTCTGAATGAGTCGTTCGAAGGTATTCATACCCGCCGCCTAAAAGAAGATAGTGTTCTTTGTCTGGATCGATGTTCTCCCAGTGCGGCCTTAAAATGGGTTTGATTTGACGACCGATCGCCGCCGCTACATACCACTGCTGGAAGGGATAACCTGCCGCCTGCTCCAGCCCGACGAACGAAAGCACGCGCCAGTTTGACGCCAGTTGCACATGGGCATCCGCTTCTGGCCACGCTTCATTCTCTGTGGAGGACGTCGCTGACTGGCCGGCAGCGCATGAGTGGCAAATCACTGACGACGACAATCCGAGAAAAATCCCAAGTAAAGCGGACTTGGCTGTCATGTATTCCTCGGGAGGCAGAAAACTTATTAAAACGTTCTCTAAGTTGCTTTCTCGGGACCCACGCCCGTGATTGTCCTCATCCGTATCGGACGGTCAAGTCGTAGTCTGATGAAGAAATGAAACTACGGCGGCTGCGGCTTTCTTTGGCTCCGTCACAATAAACAGATGGCCTGCGCCGGGGAATGAGACGAGCGTAGCTCGCTCACCGAGTTCTTGCTTCAGCAGCACTGCATTTTCTGGAGGTGCGATCTGGTCATTAGTTCCTTGCAGTATGAGATATTTCGTTTTCCCCGGCGGTGCCCACCAATCCTTAAGGGGCGTGTTTTGCATCGCTGTCCTTTGTATTCCCGCTACCTGCGGGGCACGACACGGCTTGATGGCTTGCCACGCCATTGGAATCTTGGCAGCATTGCCAACCATGTATTTCATCTGGCTCAGAATGTCTGCATCGGTCGATGCAGGATTGAAAATCGCCTGTAAGGCACGTTCTCCGGGCGGGTCTGGCGGGACCTTTCCGCCTGCAGCAAACAGGATGACACTGCGAACCAACTCTGGATGATCTGCGGCCAAAGTTCGTGCCACACGATTTCCAAACGCGTGCCCGGCGATGTTCACTCTTCCTAGCTTCAGCGCTCTGATCACACCAGCGACATCTGCGGCTAACGTGTGTAGAGTGATGCCTTCCCCGGGCCCCGAACTCTTTCCCGAACCTCTGAAATTGATTCGAACCACCCGATATCCGGCGTCAGCAAGATCGTTTGAGAGTTCCTGCATATAGCCAACTGTGAGTCCTCCGAAAGGTAGCAAGACAATTGACTCACCCTGGCCCTGGTGGAAGTACTCAATGTTCGAGTCGGCAAGCTTTACGACGCCCTCCTGCACAGAAGCGTTCGACGGCGCTCCCTGCGTTGGCCCGTCTCCGCTCGCGTACATCGTCAAAAGATTGGGAGTCAGAACGAGAAGGACGGCCCAGCTAATAAGTTGGCATGATGATGCTGCCATTCCAGCTGCCCTCTGTAACTTCATGTCACCGCCACGCAGCCCGCCACGATTGATTAATTCTGAGCCACACCTCATTTCCGTTCGAAACTTCCGCGTCGCAAGCATCCCAGCCATCGATCTTGAAAAGGATGGAAGTCTCATCTGTTCCAGCTCCGGTCATGAGCTGAGTCTGCGCTGCCGACGAGCCTGGTAATACGACTGCTAAGGCTGGAGCCGTTGCAAGGAGTGTCGCTCCCTGAATAATGAAAGCTCTTCGATCGATCATCATGCAGTTGATCTCTCCGACGCTGGTTTGTCCCCGTAAGTCCTGGCTAATTGCGAAAAACGAAAGGCGTTCGTTGCTCCCCAACGATGCTCGGCAGCCGCGACAATCTTTGCTGCTCGCTCCGACTCTCCAGCCGCGACAGCAGCTTCATACGCCTGCTCGAAGGCCCGCAATGTCGGACGGTTCACGAGGTTGATGCTCGCAAGTTCAAAAGCTCTCCTGTCATCGTTGCCACTGCCGGAGTAGAACTCAGCACCATGGTCGGCAAACGCAAGCACATGTTTTTCAAGGAGAGCCTCAAAGCCGGATCGGGCGATCTGCATCTGGGCTTCGGCATCGGCGAATCTCCCCCTTTGGGCCAACACATCGGCAAGACGCCAATGTACTTCTGGGTCACCACTGGGAATCGCCGCAAGCAACAGGGCTTCTGCCTCCTTCACGCGTCCGTGTCTCAGATAAATCTCCGCAAGATGGACACGTGCCTTGACATAACACGGCAAGTATTCGATGGCCTTCTGATACCAATACTCGGCTCGACTCGATTGAGCTTCCGGAATGAGCTCTCCCCACAAAACACCCAGTTGAAAGCAGACCCATGCAACGGCGAAAGGAGACGTACCCTGGTATTCCCTCAGCGCGCATTGATAGATCCTGTCGGCCTCGTCGAACTCGCGAAGGTCAGCATGTAACGCAGCTAGTGGTACCAGATCTTCCAGGCGCCGGGACTTCGCAGCCATCCACCGTCTGGCCTCAAGCGCGGCTTCCAGGTCAATTCCGCAGGCATGGTCGATGCTCAAGGACAGGCGATTTGCATCTTCAGACAACTCGCCCCAAGCTCCAATCTCGTCGAGATACCTCTTTGCTTCAGCAAAGCGATGCCCCATGGACGCAATTTGCGCACGGATGAGGGTCGTTCGGGGCGACTCCGCTTCCACGCGATCGAGGCATTGGACCAGTGAGTCGAGGCGGTCGAGCGCACCCATGTCTCCGACGAATGGTGCCGTCAATTGCTCCTGCTCGACGATGCACTCCGCGATGCCCGGCCGCAACGGATCGCGCCAGAATCGGCTCCAGGAATGTCGGCGTGCGCTCTCCAGATTGTTGACGGCAATGTTCCCGTCCGTCAGTGGATAAATGAGATCGATTTCCGGCGCTTCGATCATTTCAGGGCTCCAAAGCGTTTTGTCAGGGCTTCGAACCCGGTTTTCATCAAGGTGGCAACGATGGTCCTCACAATAAGGGTCGCTTGGTTGTCGGCAAGAAACTGGACTCGCCATTCCACTGAGCTCCCGCTCCCCTTTGGTTTCAGGTCGAACGTTCCCGTGTAATCCACAACTCCAAGTCCACTCACATTTGTATAGCGATAGAGCCGCTGTGAATTATCCTCCGCCTCGAGGCGCTCAATAATCTGCTTGCCATCGATCGTTTCGATAGTGCGCAACTGCCCGACACCTTTGCCGGTGAGCTTTACGCTGGCAATCAGTGGATGCCACATTCCACCAAATTGCCCGATGAGAGCCCAGACCTGATCAGGAGAGGCGGCGAGATCGACGCTGTCGGCAACAGTCTGCAACTCCGTATTCGGAGAAGCCTCGTAGGGAAACGTCTTCATGCCTGGCTTTGTTGCACTCGTGGCTCCCCCTTGCATGAATTCCTTGTCATCATTCACCATCCAGGTGATCATCATGTCGACGACATTCGCGTCAACCGTGCGTCCGCCACCCGTCGCGTAGGGTTTTCCACGAAGTGTGCTCTTCTCGATCTCGAAATAGCTGGTGTCGCTCATTGGCTTCGACACGTCGAACAGCATGAAATCATCGAGGTAGACATTCACGGCGGCGTCCAGCGCATCGGGCGACCAATCCGCCTTGCCATCGCGCATGTCCCAGTTGGTCAGACTATCCTTCAGCCGCTTGCGGAACAGGGGTTTAATTTCTTCTGCCATCGCAAAGGGGGTCTGCTGATTCCATAAGTCTCGCACGTCATCGGTTCCCTCCAGTGCAGGATTATTGAGACGCATGTTTGTCTGTTCCGGACGGCCAACCCAATCGAAACGTGGGGGTTCGTGTCCGATTGGGGAGGCGGTTCCTGAAAGAGGGCTGGTTTCAGCAATAGCCCCGAACAAAGAGCCTTCACTGGGATTGAGGACACGTTGAGTATCGAATTCGATGACGATTGCAAGCACATTGTCATGCTGCAACAAGTTGGGAAACTTCTTCAGGTCTCTCACGATCCATGCAAGAAAGAACGGATCGGAGCGTAGGCCCGCAAAGACTCGGAATGTCCCGTCGGGCGTCGATGCGCCGTTTTCGTCGTTCACAACAAAGTGCAGCACCTGGCCATCGGGACAGGTCAGGGTGCCTCGCTGAACCGGCTTCGAGTCAGTTCCATGTTCGAGCACGCTGAACTGGCAACTGAAGCGATACTCTTTGTCACCTGGGGTGAACTTCGCCGCGTTGCCAACCCCGGCCACGGTCATCCTGCGAATGACGATCGAATGTTTGATCGCGTTCGAGAACATCGCGGTCACTCCCGCCGAAGGAAAGACATTCGCAGCAACCACGGTGTGGGCAGGGTTTTCCGGGCTGGTGAACGCGAACAGATCGGTGCAATCAGATGGCGGATCGCCGATCTGGCGCGGGCCATCTACGTGGTCTGACATTGCTAATCCTCCTATTAACTCCGTGCCGACTTATTTTGGCGGAGCCTCAGGCTGTTGTGCCCATTTGGCATGACCTGTGACAGCGCGGATCTGCCGGGTCGGGCGTCAGGCCATACCGTTCGCTATTCGCATCTGAGCGAAAGAGGTCTTGGCTGCTGGCGGACTCCAGGTTGAGAAAGATATCGTACGGCATCACCGTTGTGCCTTGCGAAATGTGGTAGTAACCTTCCCGGACCTCCTTCGACCACCCTTGATCGAGATAGATGACCTGGTCTTTCGAAGCCTGACCCGTCGTCGTACGGCCTGATGCAAAGTGCCTGAGCGCCCATGCAGAGGACAGCAACAATGCAAGTGCAGCGAGACTCCAAAGAACACTTTTAGTTATTCGCATGAGAACCCTCCTATTAATTCCGTGCCGACTTATTTTTAGGGAGCCTCAGGCTGCTGTGCCCATTTAGCATGTCCGGTGACAGCGTTTGGCGGACCGCCGAACGGTGTGACCTGGCCTGCGTTCTCGGGGATAGACTTCAGGTACTCGACGATCGCCCAGCGTTCTTCGTCGGTCAACAGGGGGCCGATGACGCCATTCCCGAGGGGAGCGTTCTCGAATGAGTGCCCTGCATTCGAGCTTCCAATGAGTGAGGTGTCAATGAGATAGGTTCCGGATTTCCCCGAGGTGTCCACACCCACCTTGACCGGATCGAAGTCCCGCCCCAGATAGAACTTCTTTGTGCGCTGCGCCGCCGGAAGGAGCATTTCATAAAGATTGGGCACCGACCCGTTGTGCATGAAAGGTGGTGTGGCCCACACGCCTTCGCGGGGCGCTGCCTTGTAGCGCGGCACCTCAGAGGGACGTGACAGAGGAAGTTCACGATAGCCGTGCATCTTGACGGCCTCCTCTGGCGTCTGATTGACCTTTTCCAATGCCACATGCAGAATGCTCTCCGCCAACCCGTAGTAGAGATAACCCCCGGGGATGAGAGTTTTATCCTTTAGTGGTCCCGGCAGGTTTGGAGCCAGTTGAGCGGTCAAAGCGAACGGCCTTATATCTTCGAACTGCATCCGATCGGTGCCCACGTATTTTTCCGGCACCAGCCCAACCTCAAGAAAGCGCTTGCCGTACTTGTTGGGTGCGGTCCAGGTATAGGGATAGGAGTTGTGGCACTCCGCACAGTGGCTGGCGAAGAGCTTCTTGCCTTCCGCCGCTTTCGCGCGGTCGATCTTTCCAAACACCTCCTCCGGCCATTTCGGAGGCGCCAGGTGGGTCAGCCAGTCCTCGATCTCTTCGAGATTTTTCAGGCGGGCGTTCGAATCGTAGAGACCATCTTTAATTGAAGAGGCGGTCAGATTCATCGGCATGAACACGCCCATGGTCTCTATCAGATTGCGTTCAATCGGATCCTGTTGGACAGCGCGCCATTGCGTCCACGATCCTTGCGGAGTATTCCAGAGAAAGGGAGGTTTCGTGGGCGCAAGGGGAGCATACCAGTTTTGAGGAATATCGGGTGCAGTGGAGGTCACGCGATTGACAATCACGCTGATGGCGTCCATCCGCGACGGCCCCCACGGGTAAGGAGTAACGATGATGCGGGTTGGATAGTTATGAATCAGATCAGCAGCGCCCTCAAAGCGTTTACGCAGGGCGCTCTTGGCGTCTGAACTCGACGCTCCCATCCGGGACGCCAGACGATCAAATTTTGCTGAATCTTTCAGCGTTTCCTGAGTCGCGCCATCGAGAGCCGCAATGTATGCCTCGATATCGAAATGATTCCCAACTCCGCCATCAATGCGAACCCGTTTTCCCTTGTAATACAGCTCGGTGTTGTGGCAGAGCGCGCAAGTCACGCCAACGTCCACGCCCTTCAACGGGCCTACCGTAGTTTCGGTCTTGGTGAGCCCTATAGGGAGACCATCGGGATTGGTCTGCGGATCTGCCGGGTCGGGTGTCAGGCCGTAGCGTTCGCTATTGACATTCGACCGGAACAGATCCTGGCCGCCGGCAACCTCAAGGTTCAAGAAGATGTCATACGGCATCACAGCTGAGCCTTGCGATATGTGGTAGTACCCCTCCCGAACGTCTTTCGACCACCCCTGATCGAGAAAGATGACATGGTCAGTTGAAGCCTGCGCCGCGGCGGCGGCTGGCACTAGTATCATGTGCTTCAATGCGTATGCGCCGGAGAGAGACACGGTCAAAGCGGCGATGCTCCAAGCGATAATCTTGTTTCGTTGCATGAGACCTCCTGGTAAAGACGACCTGGAATACTGGCCCTGAATTTCCGACGCCAAAGCTGTACCATCCCGTTTCCGGGTACATGGCCCAACATCGACTCATCCCACACGAGCAACTGAGCCCTGCCTGAGACAAAACAGGGAAGAAACCGCGAGTCCCAAATGAAGGACTACTGTCGGCCACAGGGCTATGCCCGTTAAACCCGCAGCCAGCCGGGCTGAAAGGAGAAGGGCAACGAAGACAGCATCATAGAGGAGCATCGCCATAATCAGCGCCCTCGCAGCCGGGCTCTCGCTTGCATCGCGTGCCAGCCAGCATACGAATCCCATCGCGAATATTGCTCCACCAAACATGCGAAAGGCATAGGTTCCGGCTGTATCCAACGGCGCTCCGAGCAGAATGAGAAACAGACTGCTCGGAAATAACGCAAATGCCAGGCCGGCCAGCATCTCCACAGCGGCTTTCGCAAATAGGAGAGTCTTCATAGAACTCCTGATAAGCCTGCGACTTTCATTTGCGCCTTTTCCTTCATTGACCTGCGATTTCACTATAAGCGTCGGTCGTTGCCAACTGTCACATGTGACAGGGATACGCGACGAAGTAAATCTTTCCGATCAGTCTCGCTTTTTATTTCTTCCCCGGCTGCTCCGCTTGCTGGCATTGTTCACACCACTCAGGACGCCTGGTGAGAGATCGACAATCTGGGTGAAATTGCGCGTTGCCAAAGGTAGTGCCTGGATCGAGCGATTGTCGACGACACGTCCAAGCGTGGCCGAATCGCTCTGAAGCCGGGAGACGTCGGCCTGAACGTTCGGTGGGATGAGAACCCAGAAGTGTCCACTTGTTTGTCAGGTTAGCGAACGCGACATCTTCTCCACCTCAGACATAAATCAAATGAGCTAAAATGCGGCACCGCTGGCCTTATCTGGTTTGAGGAGCAGGAAACCGTGAGCTACTTCGTCCTAAGGGGCGAAGTAGCTGGAGAGGCCGAGGATGAGATTGGTGGGGGTGCAGACGAAGGCATCGATCTTTCCGTTGTTGGTCGGCACGATGGGCATGTTGGATGTGATCACCCCGTTCGTCGGCGTTCAGTGTCGAGACATAGGGTTGCGTTACTCCGTCGGGCCACAGGGTCAGCTAGTTCACTGGGCCCGGCGGGCTCCGCCGTCGCATTCAGCACATATCCCTTCGCCGTCGACGGTATTCGAAGCCCCACACCGTCATGCTGTGCGGCGTAGACTGTGCGTCATGGCGACGTCAGACTGGCAGATCGTGCAAAAGATTCTCGACCGAACCGGACAACAAGGCAACGGCGAAAGGGCACGAGAAATCGCCAGAGTGCTCAGGAGACGAATCCACCAGCGGGGACGCGTGAAGCTGACCAATGCCGCTCGGAGGATCACCAGAGAAGCTGCTCAACACGCCCGTATTGGTCACTGCTTGTCAACGTTGGTTGCATTAGATCAACCGCACTTTGATGCAGAGCTCGGGAGCAAAATGAGTTTCGCGATTGGTGCCCGCCTCAAACGCTGGCCAAATGGCGCTATGGTTGTCGATCCAACCTTTTGGAAGCGATTCAGTCTGATTCGCATCCGGATTCTGATCCAAATCCTGCTCTGGATGATTGTTGGGTCCGCCTGTTGCTGGTGTCAAACAGCGTCAACAGGCGCCCTGATCGGTGAGGTGCTGGATCCGTCAGGGAGAGCCATCGTTCATGCTTCTGTTGAAGCCATCGATTCAGATATGGCAGTAAGCCGCTCGACAATGAGCGACGGCGAAGGTCAGTTTGTTCTGCCTTTCCTGCCGCCTGGGTCTTATCAGCTTACGGTCATAAAAGATGGCTACGCCCAGGGGCAATCCGTGACGGTGCAAATTCCCGTGACCGAGACGATGCGAGTCTCGGTTCCGATGAACGTTGCCGGGGTAACACAAAGGGTCGAAGTCCACGCCAATGTTTCTCAACTGCAAACCGATTCCATGGCCTTGGGACGCGTTGTCGACAATCGCGCAATCGAGGCTCTACCGCTCGCTTCGCGGAATTTCACCCAGATCGTCGATCTGTCTCCGGGCGTTCTTGCCGGAGTAAGCAACGCTGGTGAGTTGGGCACGGGTGGCAATGGGTTGGGGCAAATTGGCCCCAGCAACGATGGAATTTTTGTTCACGGATCACGTTCCTATGACAATGGCTATGAATTCGATGGCGTGCCGGTCACCGATCTTCAGGCCAGCAGCAATGCGAGTGGTGGGGTTCCGATTCCCAATCCTGACTCAATTGAAGAATTCAAAGTGCAGACAGGGTTATATGACGTTCCGTTCGGGGAACACGCAGGCGCCAGCGTCAGCCTCGTAACCAAATCGGGGACCAACAACGTTCACGGAAGTGTTTTCGAATTCTTCCGCAATAATGTGCTGAACGCGAATGATTACTTTCTCAAGAGTGCAGGTCAACCGCGCCCCGACTTGAAAGAGAATCAGTTCGGATTCACGGCCGGAGGACCAATTCGCCAAAATCGCTTTTATTATTTTGGATCCTACCAGGGAACCCGGCAAATCAACGGTCTGGCCTCCGGTCAGGTGCGGATCGGGTGTACTGCAGACGTTATCATGCCTCCTCTTACAAACGATCGCTCTGCGCAGGCACTCGGCGCATTGTTTGCCGGCGAGAGCGGCGCTTTTGGAGGCGTGACAGTCAAGGCGGACGGATCAAACATCAATCCCGTAGCGCTCGAAATCCTGAACTTCAAGCTGCCAAACGGGTCCTATCTTATCCCCACTCCTCAGATTCTCAACCCCTCTTTGCCGCTGGCAAGTCAGGGGTCAAGCACTATCAGTGCTCCTTGCCGCTTCGACGAGGATCAATTTCTCACAAATCTTAATGCCAATTTATCGCAAAACTCCAGCCTTGCAATTCGGTTTTTGTGGGCGAACGACACAATGAATGTCTCGTTCCCGGGAAATCCCAACAGTGGGACAGGCAATATTTCTGGCTTCGGCAGCAACATTGACAATCACTTTCGCGTGTTTTCGGTCTCCTGGGTACGACTCATACAACCACAGTTGCTCAACGGGCTGCGGTTCGGCTATACCAACAACCTGGGTTCCAGTACGGCTCAAGCACCGTTCGCATGGTCTGGTCTTGGGGTTGCTGCCGGCAGCATGAACAACGAGAACGGGTTGCCAAGCCTTGGGATCGTAGGCTCAATCAATCTGGCAAGTGCGTTTCCTCGCACGTTCAATCAGAGGCGTTTCTACCTTTCCGACATGCTTACTTACTCGCGCTCCCGACATTTGATTGAGATGGGCGGATCTTTGTCACGAATTTATGATGACGTGACCATCCCTGGTTTCGGAACCTTTGTCGACTTTCTGAGCTGGCCAGATTTCTTACTCGGGCTTAATGCAGAACAGAATGGAACCAATCTCTTCAGCAATGTCTATCAATCGATCGACGATTACGGATTGCTGAACCGTGAATATCGCAGCTGGAACGGATCGCTCTTCATTGGAGACCATTTCCGGGCAACAGATGCACTTACGCTGGACTTCGGATTACGATACGAACGGCTTGGCCAATTCGCTGATGCCTTCGGCCGCAACTCCAGTTTTGATATTAACCAGTCGGATCCAAACCCATCTTCCTCAGGAAGCGTGGCAGGATACATCGTTGCTGCAAATTACCCCTATGGCGTGCCGCCGGGTGTAATCCGCGCGGGTAATAACGCCGCAAATTTCGGACTCGGACAAAATGGCCTGGCTCCTCGAATCGGCTTTGCATGGCAACCTTCACGCTGGACATCCCGAGCCGTAATCCGATCAGGCTACGGCATCTTCTTCTCGCTGCCGACGGGGCAGACTTTTTTTCAAACCGTCTTTGGCGCACCCTTTTCCCTCGCGCGCGTTAATACCGGCCAAGCCAATGCCGCTGCCACCTTTAGCAATCCGTTTCCTCAGCCGTTTCCGACGCCGAGCTTCTTTCCTTATTTCCCTCCGTATTCGCCAACGAGCGAAATCGCCATTGACACCGTCTCCCCCGACTTTCGTCCGGCAATCATTCAGCAATATGGCCTGAATTTTCAACTTGCGCTTGCCAAGAACTGGATGCTGGAGGTCGGATATGTTGGAACGCTGGGCACGCACCTGCTACGAACCCGTTCTCTGAACCAGGCGCTTTCAGCCTCACCAGCGAATCCGATTCGAGGCACTGTTTCGAATACGGTTACAAACGTCGGTCTCCGGGTTCCGGTGCAGGGAGTCACGCCGGACGGCATCGCGCTGGTCGAATCCGCAGGCAATTCTTCGTACAACGGTCTGGAAACCAGCCTGAACAAACGACTCAGTAACGGTTTGCAACTGTTGGCCTCCTACACATATTCCAAAACGCTGGACAGCGATCCAAGCAATGTCAATGGGAGCTCAGCAGGAGCCACAATTATCAGGGGAAATCAGGATTCGGCAGCGCTACGTTGGGGCCGAACAAGTTTCGACCGGACACACCGCTTTGTGTTGAGCGGCGTATATACGTTTCCCTCACCATCTGAGGGCTGGGCAAAAACCTTATTCAGCGGCTGGTCTACGTCCGGCGTGGTCACCATCCAATCCGGAACTGCGCTCGCCATCGCATATAACAATTCGACCAACGTTTTTGGCATAAGCGAAGACTTGGCCCAACTCGCGCCGGGATGCACCAAAGGGAATCTCGTTACTCCTGGGTCGGTCGAGAGCAAACTGACGAAATATTTCAACACCTCGTGTTTTACAACGCCACCGATTATCGGCGCAGACGGGATTGGCACCGCATTCGGAAACAGCGGATCGGGAATCGTGAATGGCCCGGGGCAGTCAAATATCGACGTAGGGATGATGCGATCTGTGCCGATTCCCTGGCCGAAGGAAGGGAGTAGTCTTCAGTTTCGGGGGGAATTTTTTAATGTCCTGAATCACCCCCAGTTTTCGAATCCGAACACCACGTTCGCATCGTCTTCCTTTGGAATTATCAGCAGTACATCCGTCAATCCTCGCGTGGTACAGTTGGCCGTTAAGCTGGTGTTCTAAATCCGGTCCCAATGTGCTGAGAGACTGCAGATAAGGAGACCGCTACCAAGCGCCATCCCGGCGCGTTACAATCCTAGCAATTCCTGGCAGCTTAGCAGGCAATAGTGCTGCTGTGCATCTACGTCGGATTTTCATGCTGCCCGGCACGACTGGTATCGATTCCATCGAGTTCGTGCCAACCTCAACGCAGGCAGTACGGCAACTCGGCGCAAGTGTTGGATATGTCTGAGGAATCTAATGAGGACCGTTCGAGTCGAGGCGGAGCGCGGTAGACCCAATTGGTTTGGCACTCTGGGATGCCATACGCGAGTGTGGTTTACAACTCTGGTCGTTTTGCTTTGCATTCTGGTTGTCCCCGCTGCAGCACAGCCCAATGCGAAGAACGTACTGATACTCAACACCTTTTCGGATCTCGCTCTTGACAACGTAAATTACATAAAATCCGCGATGCGAGCGCACGTTCCAGGGCCCCTCGACTACTATGTCGAGTATTTGGAGAGCTGGCGTCTGGGTGATGACGGTTACGAAAAAGCCGTATCAAATACCCTGAAACATGAGTACATCGGCCAGAAGCTGGACCTCATTCTGGCGGTCTCATATCCTGCACTCCAATACCTTCTGAAATATCGTGATCAGTTGTTTCCTGGTGTGCCGATTGTCTTCTGGGGACTCGATGCCTCCAGGATCGCCGGGCAGAGATGGCCTGGAGTAACTGGTGTGACAGAGACCGTGGATGTCCGGGGAACAATCGACCTGGCTCTGCATCTTCACCCAAAAACAAACACCGTCGCGATCATCACCAATAACTCGGATTTTGACAAATATTGGTTGGGTGCGGTCCATAAAGAGCTTCTTCGTCATGAGAATAAGGTGCAAGAGATTGATCTGGTCGCGCTCCCGGCAAATCAGCTACTTCAACAGGTTGCTTCGCTGCCCCCCAACACCATCATTTTGTTTCAGCCATCTCCGCAAGAGTCCGTTCAGCCTGCGATGGGAATCTACGACATTCTCTTAGTGGTGGGACAGCGTTTCCCGACCTATTGCATCTTCCCCATACACTGTATCAACCACGGGGGCATCGGCGGTGTCAGCACCGACATGCAGGAGCAAGCTGCCTCGGCTGCGAAAATTGCGAGACGGGTACTCTCAGGCGAACGGCCAGACAATATTCCCGTAATCCACGACGCCGAAAGCGTGGCCCGCGTGGACGCGCGGCAGCTTGAAAGATGGCAGATTTCGGAGTCGGCTTTGCCACCGGGAAGTCTGGTCTTCTATCGGCGGCCCACCTTTTGGGAACAATATCGGGGATACATCATTGCCGCCATCGTAGTTATTCTCGTTCAGCTGCTGTTAATTGTCGGCCTATTGTGGCAGCGGGCGCGGAAACGGAAGGCTGAAGCTGTTCTTCGCGAGAGCGAAAATCGCTTCGGGGTGATGGCGGATACCACGCCTTCTCTGGTCTGGATGTGCGACACGAAGGGCAAGGTTACATATTTGAATAAGAGCCGAATTGCGTTTACTGGGCCAACTCCAGAAGTGGAGGCTGCAGCGCGAACGTGGGCCGAGTTTATTCATCCGGATGATCTGAAGAACGTTTTGGATACGATCTCTCAGGCCCTGGAGACCCGGCAGCGGTTTTCAATGGAGTATCGCCTCCGGCGGAGCGACGGGGTCTACCGGTGGATGTTCGATATAGCAGCTCCAAGAGTGAATGGGGATGGATCGTTTGCCGGGTTCATCGGCTCGGGGACCGATACGACAGACCAGAAACTCGCTCAGCAGGCGCTTGAAAAGGTGAGCGGTCAGCTGATCGAGGCGCAGGAGAAAGAACGCAGTCGTATCGCGAGAGAACTGCACGATGACATTTGCCAGAGGCTGGCGCTCTTGTCGATGGAGCTTGAGCAGGCGGATCGAGTCTCGCGCCAGTCACCCGAGGGAGCGAAGAGGAACCTGGAAGAAATCCGGAATCATTGCTCTGAAATTGCGGGTGATGTTCAATCCCTGTCGCATCAACTGCACTCGTCAAAGCTCGAATATCTGGGCGCCGCATCCGCCATCCAGGGCTTCTGTCACGAATTTTCGAAGCAACACGAAGTCAGCATCGAGTTCACGGGAAACAATGTTCCCCGTGATCTACCCAAAGATATTTCCCTCTGTCTGTTTCGAGTGACGCAGGAAGCGCTGCACAATGCTGTGAAGTACAGCGGGGTAAGCGAGTTTCGAGTGGAATTGACTGCAACCCCAGATGAGATTCAACTCACCGTCAGAGACGAGGGTACGGGCTTTAACGTAGAAGCGGCGAAGAAGAGCAGCGGATTGGGACTTGTGAGCATGCAGGAACGAGTGCATCTGGTCCACGGTATCCTTTCTGTCGAATCGAAGCCGGGGACGGGCACAAGCGTCCTTGCGGCCGTTCCTTTAGCTGTTGCGAGTCAAGGGTACTCAGAAAACGGGGCGGTTGAGGAGACCTTAAGTACAACGAGGATGGTATGAAACGAACAAGCATCTTGCTGGCTGACGACCACTCGATGATCTGCGCTGCCCTCCAGAAACTGCTGGAGCCTGAATATGAGGTGATCGGCTGCGTTGGAGACGGTCGTGCATTAGTACAAACGGCCCTGGACCTCAAGCCGGATTTAGTCCTCGTTGATGTGGGCATGTCGCTCGCCAAAATAACGATCTGCTGTTGACTCACGACGATAAAGCCCAGTATCCAATCCGGACTGTCTCCGTGTACAACTTCTCGCATGCTAATTTTGTACAAAGTGCGCTATTAAAGGCGAGAGCGACTGCGGCGGGCACCGAGAACATCTCTGCCGCCAGCATCGCCGCGTTGGATCCAGACACCATCCCTAAGTCTGACCGCTTAGCGGGGCCGCAGCGCGGCCCATCAAATCGGACCGCGTTCGGTTTTGTTCGAGAGCAGTCCAGGTTCCGTGCGAGAGCTGTTGAATGCCAGTTCAAGACCGACCAGAGTCGTTGGTCATAGCTTCGACACAGCCAACCCGTTTACGTCAACCCGTTCTGGTTCCGGTTCGGGGCGGCTCAGTACGTAGTGTCATGTGATGGCGGCGCCACTTTCAGCAGTCGGCGCAGGGCGTCAATATCGGGGTGGAATGTTCCCGGTCCCTTCGGCGTTCGGGTACGACGCTGCCAGTCGAGGAGCAGCGCCTCCACCATCTCTCGGCCATCTGGATCGGTGACGGCCTCCAGCGGCGTGCGTCCGCCCAGGGCGGGAATCCGCTGGTGAATCCAGCGCTCAAGCTGTTCCTGTATCTGCGTTTCGACCATTGCTCTCAATTCGGGATCGAGTGTGGGTTCGCAGCCTTCGGACGATCCGGTTACACGCTCCTGTTCCCGATCTTTCAGCATCTCTTCCGGCGTCTGCCGCACCGTCCTTTGATGAACCACCAGAATGCCGAGCCGCTCGTCGATTTCAGCGCGAAGCCTTTCTGCACGAGCCGCGGAGTTGACCTCCGCCACCAGCGCCCTCCCGGAGATCTTCAGCCGGCCCAGAATCGTGTTATCCCACGTCTCGAACTTTCGGTTACCTTTCTTTATCCACTCGATTTCCGCACTGCGAACAGTGCCGTCTTCGTCCACTTCCGCGCTGTCGAGCAGTTCCTCTTTCGAGCGGCCCCAGGCGAGCGGGGCCAGCGCGTCAAAGCCCGCCTGTGCTGATCCGATCCGGAAGGTCATCGTATGGAACACGAGCGGATCGCCATCCGTGTTGCACAGTCGGGGTGGGGTAAGCAAAGAATCCCGAATGTCTAGATAGAGGCCGCGAATTTCCTCCGCGTAGCGGACCAGGTCGCGTTGCGTCAACTCGCGGTTCTGCTTTGCAATTCTCTTTCGCAGTTTTGCCCGCAGACGGATGATCTCTACTTTGTTGCCGGGTGGAATGGGGATCGGAGCCAGTCGGCCGAGTGTGCGAACCTCCGGAAGTCTCCAGATTTGCACATAACAAATGTCTCCCGCGCGCAGGGTCTGCGAGGCAGAGCGTTCCACGACCTCTGTTTCGCCGCCAATCAAAATGTCTCGCAGTACAAGGCGCTCTCCCGGTTCTGAGAGAATCACTTCGTAGAAACTGACTGGCTGGGTCGTCGCCTGGTCCAGAATCAGCCGTTCCAGTTCGGACAGACGTCTCTCCGCCTTTTGCAGAAAGGATCGCGCGACAAGGCCGATCCTCGGCTGATTGCCGCGGCGCCGGACCGGCCGGTGCGAATCCCACTCGAACAGAAAATAAGGAATAAATATCTGACCCTCGTCGACATCTTTTGCGTATGGAGCGGGAAATGCCGTCTGGTTGAAATCCTCCCAGGCATCGTGAAGTTCATCCGGAAAGTTGCGCTTGGAGAATCTAAGCATCTCATCGGTAAGCCGATCCGACGCCTCGAGCTGCCGTTTCCATGGACTCTCTTCAGAGGCCGACTGCGCAATCAGGCAACAATGCTTGTACTTTTTCCCGCTGCCGCACGGACAGGAATCGTTTCGGCCAATTTTCCCAGGCGAAAGAACTGACATAGCTCCAAATTATCGCGTCGTACTTGCGAAAGGCAAACGGCGCAATCCAGCGGCAGATCTCGATTCTGAAATTCAGTTGCGCCAACTGTACTACCGGCATTAACCTCGGCTCAGGTCCGCCACCAGCTGACTGATGTCCAGGGCTTCCACTCCGCGAGCCACAGCAACCGTCTGCACGGATGAGTTAAATTTCCGGTGCGCGACAATCAGCCGCTTCGCGCGCGCGCCCAGCGCTCTCTGCAAAGACAGCAACGACGCGGCCATCGCGGGTGTGACTGTCTTACTCGCCTTTGCCTCCACCGGCCACAGCCCGGCGTTCGGTCGCGGAATCAGGAAATCCACCTCCAGGCCCTGCTGATCGCGGAAGAAATACAGTTCCCTGCACTCGCCGCGGTCGACCTGGCTCTTCAGAATCTCTGCCGCCACAAAGCCCTCGATAGCGGCCTCAGAAGAAATCCGCTTGAGATCATTAAAATCAAGGGCGTCACTAGGCGACAAAAAGAATCAGTTGTCCTCTCGCCCGATCAATTCCGCGACGTGATCAGTCGTTTGCCCATACATGTGAAAATGATCAGTGTCACAATGGGCTGCCTTGGTCTGCGCGTAAGCGAAGCTCTCGGTTCTACAGTGGTGCGATATTGATTGGGAGCAAAAGACAGTTACGGTTCGGCGTAGCGCATACCGCGGGGCAAATCGACGAAACCAAGACGGTTTCTTCAAAGGCTAAATTACCGCTGGCCCCGGCTTTAGCTGAGCTGCTGTTGGGGTGGAAGATGCAGTCAGAATTTGATTGGATCTTTGCCAATCCGGCTACGGGAATGCCGTATATGTCTCCAAGCCTGCAGCAACGCCGGATTCGGCCGGCCGGAGAAGCGCTCGGCATAGAAGGGCTCGGGTTTCATTCCCTGCGTCACTCTTATCGGTCTTGGCTCGATTCTGTTGGTGCGGCACCTGGAATCACTAAGGACCTGATGCGGCACAGCGCGATCGCCACCACGTTCAATGTTTACGGCAGGGCGATGAGCGATGAAAAGCGCGAGGCAAACAGCAAGGTTGTGAACCTGCTGCTGTCAAATGCGATGCTCGAAATTCCTATACTAGATCGGGCATCAGGGTGCGGAAAGTGTAATCGGAGGCCCAGTCAAAAGGTGGGAAAAGGGGGGGCGCGGTATGCAAAATCCGTGCCAGCACTTTGCCTTCGGCCGGAAAGATCAGTGCGATCTTGGCGAATATGGTCTGTCCAGGGTGCCTCTCGAGGAGCCTGCGTATGCAGAGGCCCCGGAGCTGAAAAACCGCTGGACGATCGGTCGCTCGCCCGTCGAGACCCCGCGAGCGTACCTCCGAGCGTCAGATTAGTGGCGCAAAATCGCTGAGTATCAAAAATCAAGTTTTCAAACCGGATTAGGGGGTAAGCCTGAAGTAGCGATTCCTCAGAGCTTCAGAGAAGGAGGAGCTTGCTGTGGATCAGCGCCGAATGAGGTGTTCGGGTTCGGTCCCACCTCCAGCACAATGTGACCACCTTCAGCTATCTCCGCATGGCGAAACCATGCGCGTTGCTGTGGCTGGCCGTTAAGCGTGAACGACTGCACATGGGCGTGTGTCGGGTCGCTGCGCTTGACTTCGATTTCGAGACGCCAGCCGCCACGGAGTTCAAGCACCGCATGTTGCACCAGGGGCGAACCGAGGACGTAATTGCCGCTTACCGGATCGACCGCGTAGAAGCCCAATGCCGAAAGGATGTACCAGGCGGACATCTGGCCAACATCCTCATTGCCAGCCATGCCGTCAGGCTCGTCCTTGTACATCGTGTCCATCAGGGATCGCACGCGTGCCTGGGTCTTCCAGGGAGCGCTGGCGTATGCGTACAGATACGCAATGTGGTGCGACGGCTCGTTACCGTGAGCGTACTGGCCCACCATGCCGGCAATATCAGGAGGAGCGTCCGGGGGCAAAGTTGAAGGAACTGTAAAGAGCGCATCGAGCTTTGCCAGAAACGGCTCGCGCCCTCCGAAGAGCGCAATCAATCCAGCCGGATCATGCATGGTGCCGAAGGTGGTCTGCCATGCATTGGATTCGGTGTAGTCGCGCCATTGCTTGCTGTGACCCATCTCAATTGGATCGAATGGTTGTGCCCATTCGCCGTTCTCGAGTTTGGGCTCCATGAAACCGCTGGTGAGGTTGAAATAGTGCCGATAGTTGGTTGAGCGGGCACGCAGCATCGCGGCATCGTCACGATGGCCCAGCTTTTCGGCCACGTGAGAAATGGCCCAGTCGTTATAGCAATATTCAAAAGTCTTGGAGACGGACTCGCTTTCCCGATCCGCCGGGATGTAACCGAGGCAGCGATAATAGCCGAGGCCCTCATAGTTTTCCGCTACCGCGCGCTGCATCATCACTTGATACGCCGCTTCGATATCGATTCCTGGAAATCCTTTGGCAATCGCTTCGCTGATGACGCTCGCGGAATGATAGCCCGTCATCGTGCCTGTCTCAGTTCCCTGGAGGGGCCACACAGGCATACCGGCGGGACTTTGCTCCGCCATGCGGATCAGGGTGTTGGCAAAGTCTGGCACGCGGTCGCCCTGAATGAGCGTATAAGCCGGATGGGCAGCACGGAAGGTATCCCATAGTGAGAAGGTCGTGTAGTTGTGCTCGTCCTTTGCCAGCTGATGAATCTGCCAGTCCATGCCGCGATATCGGCCATCCACGTCGTCGAACAACTGCGGTCCCAGAGACATGTGATAGAGCGCGGTGTAGAAGATTCGCTTCTGCTCGGGCTTGTCGAACTCGGCCTGGATGCGTGAAAGCTGCTGCCGCCAGCTGCGTTGGGCGGCCACGCGGGTCTTCTCGAAATCCCAGTCGGACTGCTCGGCGCGAAGGTTTTTCTCGGCCCCTTCGGCGCTGACCCCGGAGATTCCGGTGCGGACATAGATGACCTCTGCGGCGTGCGTTTTGAAATGGAGAACAGCCTTCAGACAATCGCCTTGAAGATTGCCTGTTGTGCTCACCGGCTTGTCATCGGAGTAGAACACAACACTGGTTGGCTGTTTCGAGACCTGCAGGGTGAAATAACAGTGGCGTCCGTTCCCCCATGCACGTGTGACGTGCCCTCCGGCAAGTGTGTCGGGGGCAAGCTGGCGCAATTCGGCCGAGTACACAGATGAACTGCCGTTTGTGAGGTAACTATGGGCCAGATCGACGATAAGCCATGCGTCATCGCTCTCGGGAAAGGTGTACTTGTGCATGCCGGTGCGCTCGGTCGCGGTGAGCTCAACGCGCACATTTGGGTCTTTGAGCAGGACGGAGTAGTAACCGGGCTCGGAGTGTTCATCATCGTGGGAGAAGCGCGAGCGGTAGCCCTGGTCGGGGTTCGAGTGGGGACCTGGAACCAGCTTCACTGAGCCAGTGCCGGCCATGATCAGAAAATCGAGCAAGTCTCCGCAGCCGGTGCCGCTAAGATGCGTGTGACTGAACCCCATGATCGACGTGTCGGAGATGTGATATCCCGAACACCAGTCCCATCCATCGTTGAAGGTGTCTGGGCTGAGCTGGACTGCTCCGAAGGGAAGACTCACTCCGGGGAAACAGTGGCCGTGTCCTCCTGTGCCGATGCGTGGATCGACCCAGCGCAGCGGATCGGCTGCCTCAGCGCCTTGGGGCACAGTGAATGCTGGAACGGGCAGAGCAGTGGAGACGCAAAGAGCGCCCGCGGACTGCAAAAAACGGCGGCGTGAGATGGACTGCAATGATCGATGTCTCCATGAGAAAGGTGTTAAGAGTCCTGCGACAATCGTTCTATTACGCATTCTAAATTCATGCGCAGGATCACAGGATTAGTTGAGGTGAAGATGAAGAAGTATGTTCAAGGGCTTTCGCGAAGAGAGCTGCTGCAGCGTGGAGGGGTAGCAGCGCTGGCATCATTTCTTCCCAGCGTGGCGGCTGCCGCAGGAGGCTTCGCGTGGGATCCGGCTGGAGAGCGGCCGCAACCTGCGGACCGCCGCTTTCGTTCCGAAGTTGTCGAGCAATATCTGGTAGAGATTCGCGCGCGCATCCGAGATCCAGAATTAGCGCGGCTCTTTTTCAACTGCTTTCCCAACACGCTCGATACAACCGTCGAACCGGGCACATTTGAAGGTAAGCCGGACACGGTGGTGATCACCGGCGATATTCCCGCGATGTGGCAGAGGGATTCGTCAGCACAGGTATGGCCCTACCTTGAACTTGCCAGGAAAGACGAGCGGCTGCGGGCACTCATTGAAGGCGTCATACGACGACAAACCCGCAACATCCTGATCGATCCCTATGCCAATGCCTTCATGGCGGACTTGAACGCTCTGCCTCTCGAGTGGAGCCGCCACGACGACACAGAGATGAAGCAGGGCGTGGGCGAGCGTAAGTATGAACTTGATTCGCTCTGCTATCCGATCAGGCTGGCGCATGGATACTGGAAGCGAACCGGCGGAACCCAGCCATTCGATGCTCAATGGCACGATGCGATGCGGGTGGTGGTCCGCACCATGCGCGAGCAACAGCGAAAGGACGGGCCCGGACCGTACCACTTCCAGCGAACCTCACCCACTCCCACGGAGACCCTTGGGGAAAGGGGATTCGGAAACCCGGTCAAGTCTGTTGGCCTGATTGCTTCGGGGTTCCGGCCGTCGGATGATGCGTGTATCTTTCCGTTCTTGGTGCCGGCAAACCTGTTTGCGGTTGCTTCACTGCGACAGTTGGCGGAGATGGCCAGCGCAATTCTGCATGACAACTCGCTGGCGGAGAATGCGTCGTCGCTAGCGAAGGAAGTGGAATCAACGGCCCGGCAGCATGCCATTGCCCTCACACCGGAGGGCACGATTTGGGCGTACGAAGTGGATGGCTTTGGTGGGCAGGTGCTGATGGATGACGCCAATGTGCCGAGTCTGCTGGCCTTGCCTTATCTGGACAGCTCGCCGGATGCGGCTCTGTATGCACGCACCCGAGCCTTCGTATGGAGTGAGCGCAACCCTTGGTTTTTTCGTGGCAGTGCGGGCGAAGGCATCGGTGGCCCGCACGAAGGCTCGGGCATGATCTGGCCAATGTCGCAGATGATGTATGCGCTCACAAGCATTTCGGCAGGCGAGATTCGCGAAGCGCTGCGAATGCTGAAGATCGGGTCGGCGGGCAGTGGGTTCATTCACGAGAGCTACTTCAAGAACGACGCAAGAAACTTCACCCGTGCTTGGTTCGCCTGGGCGAATTCTCTCTTTGGAGAATTGATTGTGCATCTAGCCGAGGTGCGCCTAGAGGTGCTTAATTAAGGGTTAAACGTTCGCCTGCTGCTTCGGCCTGATCATTGCAGCGTTCTCCGGGAGCAAATTCAACCTCTGGCGTTTCCCGGGGTGCGGAAGTGAAATTCCTTGCCAGGACCTTTCTATCCGGCGTCGATGATTGTCAACTATTTTGGGCCAGCACCCCGGGCGGGAGAACGGGGGGTGCAGAATCGGAGGTGCAGCTTGAGAAATGCGTCGATGACATGGGGAAATCTCCTGCGTGCTATCGAGCGAACCTGTGACCGGGGTGCCGGGGCCTCTGACCACTATGTGCGTGGATTTTTTTCTTCTACCGCGCCAGGAACTGCCCCTGTCTCTTCCCCGCAACCCAGCACAGGATGGCTTCCCCTCCTCTCTTCTGTCCCTCGCGCTCGCCGCACATTTTTAAGTAGTTAATCTAATTTCGGAGAATTAGGTCGAAATTCCTATACTAGCTCGGGCGCTTTTGACGGCCAGGGTGCGGAAAGTGGTCATGGAGCCCCAATCAAATGGTGGGAAAAGGTGTTCCCCCGCTCTTTTCATGTAAATTCCGTGCCAGAGACTTTGCCCTCCGGCGTCGATGATTTTCAGCTATTTCTAGGCAGCTCCCCGGGGCTGAAAACAGGGCTTTGTGAGCCTGAGAACCGGGGCGGGGATGGCTGACGAACACGACTTGTGAGGGAGGCACTCGAGGGCTCTGTGCAGGCCGAGACCGGGGCCTGAAAAACCGATGAACAAGGTGGCTCACTGGAGTCGGCAGAGATCTGTAGAGCCGTGAGCAGGCAGCCGGGAATCCTGGCCCGTGCGCACGCGAGTTGTTATATGTGCGCAGCGGGGAGGGACCTGGTTGTTGGTCCAGATAGGCCGCCTTTGCTAGCTCGACTTCCTTCCCATTGGGAGTATCCGTGTTGTAGATCTCCATCAGACTCATCAGAGCCTTCTCATGGTCGCTCGATGAGAACTCACCGGTACCGTAACGGTTGACCTTGCCACCGTAGGCTTCGTGGCCCAGCACAGGCACAGTGCTGCCGTCGCCGAAGCGCATGAGATAGTTCTGATCAGCCTGAGAGAATCCAGGGTCGAAGAAGGATCCGGCGCGGCCCTTTGCCGTGCCCATGTTCCTCAGGCTGCCCAGGGGCGGCCCTTCGTGCATGTCCAGGGCTCGGGTGATTGCCTCTGCATCGTTGCCGGGATTCGCTCGTACTTCGCGCTGGGTCTTGCCACAAGCGCAGATATCTTCGCCGAAAAGTTTGAAAGAGAAATGCGGGCCAGGCGCTTGCCCCGAGGAATCCAGGCCGAGGTTAGGACCCGCGCGTTGGTTGACCTGATGCAGGGCTGCTTCTCCGTGCCAAAGCAGGTGTGTCCCGAAAGAAACCTCGGCCAGGAACCTCACCATGGCCCTACTCTCTCAGCCTCCGCCCTAAAGCGGATTCTTCCCTGCAAGGTCAGTAATTAAGACCACATCCGAGCTCTTCCGCAATTGCAGAACGCCCAGCTTGCTGCCGGACGGCGACCAGGCAAAATCAGTAATAGCAATGTCCATTGGGTCGATCATAGAGTGCGCCGGCGAGCCATCGATCGGCTCGTACCGAAGCGTATGGCCAGCCTTGGAGCTGGCGCCCTCGACAAGAGCTTTCCCATCGGGAGAAAAAAGTGGGGAGGCACCTTCGGAAGAGCTCAAATCCAGCGGAAGCCGATGCACAATCCGAAGGAAGGTAAGGTCCACAATCTCGAGGGATTCGGCGAGATCGTGGGCCAAAATCAATGCAGCGAACTTTGCGTCGCGAGTCAGTAGAAAGCTTCCGATCGTGTGTGCCTCAAATTCCTTCCGTGGAGTTCCCCCCGCCAGCGGCACGGACCATAAGGCGGCCAGCGAAGGATCCGCTTCGTCCCTGATGGTGAAGTAGGCCTTCTGGCTATCCGGCGTGCAAAAGGGAGCGCGCACGATGCCGGCATCGGTGAGCTGTGTGACCTCACTCCCGTCCCCATTCATGCGAAATAGGCGCGACTCTCCTCCGTTCTTGGGAATTGCGGTAAATAAAATGTGACCATTCTGGCAGGCGTTGATGTATCGGCCAATATCTAGATCACCGGTATCGATCGGCTGCACGGTCCCGGCTGTGCGTTCCAGTTGACTGATACCTATCCCGCGAGTGATCAGGAACAAGCGGTCCTCATCCACCCATGCCAACGAGGTCGGAGCAATGCGTAGCGGCGTACTCGAAACCATCTTCCCGCCGTCTCCTTTGTAATACGCCAGGCTCGAGTCCACATTCGTCAGCACCGTCGCCAAAGTCTTTCCGTCGGCAGTGATCGCAAGCTGGCTGTAGGCATTCACATCATTAGTCAGCGTACGGAAGCCGTTGCCAGCGATGTCCAAAATGCCGATTTGCTCACGGTCGGAGTGTGCCTTGGAGTAGAGGCACAGAAGATGCCTGCCATCGGGCAACCAAGCCAGATCGGAGTAGCCTTGGTCCTTACGGTCGAAGGCAGCTCCCCTCGGCTGAGCGATAGTCCTTACTCTTTTCGAAACCCTATCCAGGATCTTAACGACTGCGGTGGTGACTCCAGTCACTTCAATCCATGCGATCTCGTTTCCCCGAGGCGACCAGACCGGGGCTTCAGTTTTGTCGATGGAAGTGTAGAGCAGTTGGTCGTTACTGCCGTCCTTATCTGCAAGGTGAATTTCCGAATATTGATCCTTGCGGTCTGGCGTCCATCGCAAATAAACAAAGCGGTTGCCGTCTGGCGACAGGCTAGGCGCGCTGTCCACATCGAGGACGATCTGCCGCGGCGTACCGCCAAAGACTGGCATCGTGTATATCCGGCTCACAAGACCGTTGTCGGGTGTTTCCCGCGTGAAATAAAGGTAGTTCGCGTCTGGGGAAAAAGTTAACCCAAGATACTTACTGGGAAAGGCGCTTAGAATCTGCGTGTCCGTATTGGTCGCCAAGTTGCGTATCCAAACGGTTCTCTGTCCGGCGTCATTCTTGACCTCGGCAAGATATTTGCCGTCGCCGGAAAGTGCAATTCCTTCCAGAGTCCCCGTATTGGTAATCTGGCTTACTGACATCGAAGAAAACGGCATCGCACGTGGCCACAGCCGCCAGCCGAACAGGCCTGCTGTTACTACAACTACCAGCACGATCAGTGCGGCGGGCAGCGCTCGCGATTTACTTGCCTGGGGGGGAGCGATCCCGACCTGCACACCGGCATCGGGGCGAACCAGTCGTCCCGCGTGGCCCTCGCTGCTCTTGCGCTGCAATCGTTTAAGGTCGACGCGCAGCTCTGCCGCCGACTGGCACCGTATTTCCCGGTCTTTTTCCAGCGCCTTGTTCAGCACCCCCTCAAACTCAAGCGGCAGTTCGGGATTGACGGAAATCGGGGCAATAGGTGCGGCGTTCAGAATGTGATCGAACGTCACCGCCGTGGTTGAACCTATAAAAGGATGCTTTCCGGTCGCAAGTTCATATAACACCACGCCCAACGAAAAAACATCGCTCCGGGCATCCAGCGCTTCGCCCCGCGCCTGTTCGGGAGACATATAGGCAATCGTGCCAAGCGTCGATCCCGGGCTGGTCAATAGCTGCTGCGGAAACACCTGCGCCACCACGTTCTCGTTACCGTCGTCCCCGAGCGTGCTGGCAAGATTCAAGTCTGCATCTTCAAACTTGGCGAGGCCGAAGTCCAGAATTTTCACTTGCCCGGACGGCGACACGAAGACATTACCTGGCTTGATGTCGCGGTGCAGAATACCCTTTCTGTGCGCTGCATCCAGTGCATCTGCCAGCTGCACCCCGAGGTCCAGCAACTTGGGATACGGCATTGCCCGCCGGTAATCGAGCTTGTCGAGACTCTGCCCTTCCAGCAGTTCCATCACGATGAAGGGCTGCTCGCCGCTCTCATTCAGCTCGTAAATGGTACAGATGCTCGGATGGTTCAGCGAGGAGGCGGCGCGTGCTTCGCGCCAGAAACGTTCCAGCGCCGCTGGATCGGAGCCTGTCGCTTCGGACAGCATCTTGATGGCGACGGACCGCCCGAGCTTCTGGTCTTGGGCCTCATATACAACGCCCATCCCGCCCCGGCCTAGGCGACGGGTCACCCTATAGTGGCCAAGCAGTGTACCGGCGCTCAATTCTTGCACGCAACCATCATGCAACGGTGGACGCCACGCGGCAAGTGCTACAGCCGTCCAAAACCCATCCCGGATGAACGCCCAAGGCTATCAGTGATGAGGTGCGCGGGTGCCGCGATGAGGCAGTTACCGCAAACCGAGATCTTTCCGGCGTTTGTGTCTAAGGTTCAGACGTACCCACTGCGGGCTGCCCCTTATGAACTTGTCTGCTCAGGCGTATCTGCTCGCGCGACCTGTCAGATAGACTCCAAACAGTACCGCGGCCTTATCCGGCGTCTAAAGTCTTCCCCTATTTCAGCCAGTGAGATTGAATCTGCCGATTGCACTGCCGACGGTAAGCGTTATTGGAGCGACGTCTTGGAAAGACCGGAAGTAATCAAGGCGATCACACGATAATAGGGAAATAACAACTCTCGCATCTGTGTATTAAGTAGTTAATAGATCGCTGCCCCGGCAGCAAGAAACTGCCCCTGTTTCTTCCCCGGCACCCGGCCCCGGTCACCCGGCACTTGATGGCTTCTTCTCCCCGCTGTCCCTCACGTACGAAAGGTGTCTCACTCCCCGCTGCGCACATATCAACAACTCGCGTGCGCGTGCCAGGACCCCGGCTGCCTGCCATGACCTCCACGCTGTCTGAGGTGAGCCACCGCTCGTCCATCTGTCTTGTGCCCTGGTCCTCCGCCTGCATTGGCTACTTGAGAGCCCCCTGGACAGGTCATCTTCGCCCGCCTGCCCCATATTGCCAGGCGCCGGGATGGAGGAGAACCACTTCAAGTCGCGTCCCTAGGTGCGCCCCCTCCCATACAAATTCAGCTCGCCATAGTAGGTTTGGAGTTCGCCCTTGCCCTGACTGAGTGAGGGTATCGATGGCTTCAATCCGTTGAATTCGGTCAAGACGGCCATACTTTCTCCGAGTCGTCGTCCCGCAACCCATTTAGAATCAAATGGTCTCGGATGCCTTTGGTAGAATCAAACGCTTGCAGCACAGCCATATCCTCTGCTCCAAACAGTGCAACATCATCAAGTAAGTCTTTTAGAATCAACAAGCGATCAATGAGTCATTTATTTGCTGGTAGGTAGTGCCGACGTATCCGTTAAATCTAATAATATCAAACGGTTACAAAATCTGGAACGAAAACAGGGGAGGGGGTGGGTACCCATCTTCTAGCCCTTCGTCTTCCCTGGCTTTCTCAGAAGCTTTTCCAGGCAAGGTTTCAGCCATGCGAAACTAGCTTTTACCGCTATTTTCGATTAGCGTTAAGAACGAAAATAACGGTAAGAGCTATTTTCGTATAACCGCGGCCATGACCAAGCCACCAAACATTCCAGGCGAACGGGTCTCGCAAGGCACGTATTCAGCCTTCATGCCTGCGCCGTTGCCACCAGTCTTGGAGTGGACGCCCCGCCTCATTGGAGTTCTCTCTGAGGCGGATCGGCTCATTGGTAGGCTCGCGGGGGAAGGTGGGCGCTTGCCCAATCCTCACGTCCTGATGCGCCCATTCATACGACGTGAGGCTGTCCTGTCCAGCAAGATCGAAGGCACACAGGCCACGCTGGGCGAATTGTTGGCCGCCGAGGCTGGCGCGGTTGTCGACCGCAGTCCGGAAGATCTTAAGGAAGTCGGCAACTATGTGGTCGCACTAGAGCACGGCATCTCTCTCCTCAGGGAACTTCCCCTCCTCTCCGTTTGCCTGGTCCGGGAGTTGCACAAAAAGCTAATGGAAGGTGTGAGAGGGCAACACGCAACTCCGGGCCTCTCCCGAAAGACGCAGAACTGGATTGGCAGGCCTGGCAGCACGTTGGCGACGGCCTCTTTCATACCTCCTCCGCCTGGTGAAGTGGAGCCGTGCCTCGCCGCCCTGGAGAAGTTTCTCCACACATCGAATCTCCCTCCACTGGTGACGATCGCTCTGGCCCATTACCAATTCGAGGCTATCCACCCATTTCTCGACGGCAATGGCCGAGTGGGGCGCCTGCTCATCACGTTGTACCTGATCGAGCGAAGG